>ENA-UOTX01000037-UOTX01000037.1-compost-metagenome-genome-assembly--contig:-NODE-37-length-119116-cov-10.812339_pt1 | contig 119116 bp, 84 predicted proteins | sample MGYA00238143_ERZ746982 | MGnify/ENA primary metagenome ERZ746982 (study PRJEB28758, sample SAMN06268862) | compost metagenome | isolation source: single cell | place: USA: California, Emeryville, Joint... | reverse complement strand
TCTCAGAGTTCGAGAAGTGATGGGAGATCTGTGTATTTTAGACGCTGATACTTACGAATGGAGGTTGATGCGGACAACAGGCTTTGTGACTCCACGAAGAAATCACATTGCGCTTGTAATCGGAAATTCGATGATTATACAGGGAGGAGTCGACGCATATGGTGAGTATTTAGAGGATGTTGCGACGCTGAATCTCCAAACAATGAAGTGGACGGTTCATCAGATAGCAAATGACGAAGATGAAGTCGGAACAGCTTATCACGCTGCTTGCGCGATCTTCCATCCGATTAGAAGAAGACTGTCTATTGGCAAAATGGGAGACCTGGCAGAGAACGTGCCTCCACCGGTACTTGCAGAAGAAGGCATCTACATGTTTGGAGGGAAAACAAAAACTGGTGAGGTGATTGATAAGCTAAGAGTGCTTAAAGTGCATTACAAACCATACCGATGGATCTATTTGGAAACTCAAGGGAAAGGTCCTGAGCCACGCTTCGGCCATGTAATGCTTTACACAGAGAAACTGAACAGTATAATCATTCATGGCGGGCGAAATGATCAAATCAAGGGTAGTCAAGGCTGTTTCCAGGATATGCATCTGCTACATCTCAGCAAGTTGCAATGGGTCACTGTTAACTACTATGGAGCGAGTCTGTACCCACGAAATTTCCACTCAGCAGTCATCGTAGACTCGAAGTTAGTCGTTTTTGGCGGGGTCAATTTCTCTTCTTATCTCGATCCTGAACTCGAAATCATCGAGTTAGATCAATTGATGGTCGCAGAGCTTCGCAAGCAAGAACACTTAAAGCCAACGTTCAGGAGAATTGTGCTTGCTTCTCTTCACAAACATATACAAGCTGAGCAAAACCTCGATGACAGTTTCCGTGAAAATAATATGCTTACTTACCTTCCAAAGCCTGATACTGAGGCGTTAAAAGAGCTAGTTATTGAACAAAAACCAACTCATCATACCGTCGTCAACGATGATAAGAAAGGTGATGGAAAGAAGGAGAAGCCAACGGTTCCGAAGGCTCTCAACGCAAAAAGACTCCTATCGATAATAGAGGCTTCTAATACGAGATACGTCATAAAGAAAGTCCCCGCTACGCATAGTCTTAGAATGACCCGAACATTTAAATGAACAGTTATACCAGCTCTTACAAAAATACTTAACTATTAATATTATTTTTTATTCAAAGTTTATGACTATTGCCTCAGAAAACTTGAGGCAAAAAAGATTAGATCTACGAAATCAAAGTTTTTTTCATTTTTTTTTATTCTTCTGCTGCAAATACAAGAGTACCCAGACGGTTTTTATTTGTTATTGAAAAATCGATTGAAATTGCTACCAAATAGAAAAATAAAGATCTGCCAATATCTTATCTTAGTAAGTATCAGCGTCTAAAATACACAGATCTCCCATCACTTCTCGAACTCTGAGATGTTCATTGAAGCACTTCTCTCCGCCATATAGAATCAGCTCGCGGTGATATCTCACAAGGGTATGGCCTCTACGAGGAGCGGGTAGATCTCCATAAGCATTAATTTCTTCCCAAGTGCAATCTTCGCTTTGTAATTTGTACAACGTGTTCATCTGTTTGTGAGACGCGCCTCCAAATAAGATACATTTGCTCCCTAGTTCCGTAAAACTAGCACCTTGTCGGGCAGTAGGTGTCCATTCAAACTCTTCGTTCCAGTATTTGAAAATTTTAATGGATTTATGCACTGCCATTCTACTTTCGACTGCGAGGATCTGAGCTTGCCTTTTCATTTCCTCTTGCTGATATTCCGAGTTAAGACTTGTGGGAACCAACATATTATTCTTGGCGAGCTCTACACTATTGAGTACCTTCTGGTTAGCGTCGTTATCTTTGTTAACTTTTGAAGGATATTTTTTGATCCGCGGCATCGTTTTCTGCAAGAATCCTTCTCTTGTCACTGACATGTTCTTTGTGTTGTCTGCAGCTTCTTTAAGCTCTTGAACAGAGTGAAAGAAATTCCTTTGCATCGTTCTATTAAAAGCGAGCTGCTTATCGATCATAGTTTTTGAAGATGGATTTTCTATTGCCGGATCAAAGCCCTTGACATCCTTCTGATGAGAATCAATCAGTTCTCTGAAGGATAAGAACGTTTTGTTCATCAAGTCCCTTGATGAAAAGATTGTTGGTGGCACGAATATAATAGGAGGAGGAGAAGTTGGCCTTGTCAGACTTTTCAAAGAGGGTTGAAAAGCTATGGGAGATTCTTGGATGACTTCGATAGGTTTTTTATTGGTGGGTTTTCGCGAAACGAGTCTGCTCTTTGACTGGACTACTTTCAAATTATTTGAAAACTCATCAGTGGTGTGTCGCTTAGAAAGAGATTCCAAAGAATACGCAGGCGATTTATTCATATGTAAAGTTGTCCCAAACAGCCCCGAACTTCGCAAGGAAGCTCCTGCGTCCTCCGATTCTTGGCTGGATTCTTTGATTCGTATTTTTGGGATCCCGTTCATAAAAGGAAATAATTATTAAACGCACTTCAAAAACTGACTCATTAAAAGTTGTATTAGGACACGAGGACCAAAAATACTCAACTGTTGCACAAAACAAGCATAGAAAGAATAGAATTTCAAAACAAAGGCATAGCGCTCGATGCTGACTATTGAGTAAAGCAAACTAACTTATTGAATGATGGTTTTACGAAGGATGCTTTTGAAATAATTTCTCTTTTTATTTGGTAATCAGAATGGTTAAATAAATATTAACCTAAACAAAATTACCGATTGATAGATAGATAAATAAAGTGCTTTAGCAATTAAAAACGATCTTTGTAAAATTGCGACAAAGAAAGAGATCAGTTGAACTAATCATTGAATTACCAAAATCTCATGTTTCAGCAACTCAACGAGGATCAGCTGGGCCGTCGGCTTTCTCCACATACAGATGCAGTTATTAGAGATTACGCTCCCAAGGAAGTTGGTGAATTAAAAAAAGCAGGAGTCAAGTCAAACCTACTCAAAGGAGTTTTTCCTCTCCGGAAATCCCAACAATTGCCACTATTATCACCAAAGTTAGGGTCGCTGTCAAGTCCTCAGGGCAGCAAGGGAGCCAATTATATCACCTTCACGCCAAAGGAGAAAGCCATCAATCGAAACCAATTTGATTATTTTTCAGAAAAGCAGCCTCACAGCTTCAGAAATCAAATAAGTGTCAGGACTTTTGGAGATCATGAGAAGATTAACACTCCTTCTCCTATAAAAGTTTTTGATCTTGGATTAACGCCCAACATGGGATCAGAGAAGAAAGCGTTCAAATTTTTCAAGAGCTCACTCACTCCTCATCACCCTCCACCTCGATTACTGAACTCAAAAATTGCAAATAGCGTGGATCAGCTTGGTGGTAAAAAGAGTTTCCTACCAAGTTTGTCCAATTCCGAGAGCAAGAGTACAAGCTTTAGCCAACTTTCCACAAATTCTGTTCCTTCACGTAGCTCGATCAACTCGAAAGATCGAAGTCAGTCTCGAATTAATGCCTTAATCCGAAAATCCCAAATTAATCTTCCGGTGAATGTAACTTTCTTTGAAATGAGCACTCAGAGTTTACTTCCCTTCTATAGGATTTAAAATTAGATTTTATAAACGAACATGATGAAGAGGGGAAAGTAGAAGAGAGCATGAGTCATTCGTTTAGACAAAGAAGAGCAGATTCTCTCAGCGGAGTGAATTCTGTGAGAGATTGGGATCAACATTACAAACCTATATATCAAAGGTTGGAGCTTGAGCTCCAGCAGCAAAAACTCGCCTCAGGTGAGGAAGGTCAATATCCTAATCACAAGACTGATAAAAATATATCGTTGCTCAATGTTTCTCACTTAAAGAATTCAATAACCTCTCCCAGAGTAGTAAGACAATCGATTGGAAATGACATAAAATTAACCGACCCTGAATTTCCCAGCGAAAGAGTAATTCATTTTCTCTTTTGGAAAGTCTCTTATTCCTCACCTTTCTTCAGCAAGTTAATACTGAAATTTCTAAGTTTGAAAGAAGCTTGGCAACATTGCCATACCAGCGTACATTTGGCAAGGCCGATCTCGCAAGATTCCAAGAATTAAATATTAAGAGGCACTAGTCAAGAGCTGAATTTACACAATTTCTAATTTGAAAACTGGGAACAATTTCCTCCAAACCTTATTCGTTTTTTAATCTTTTGGTTTCTCAGCAATTCTTTCATAGAACCAAAAGCAAAATCAATAATCTTTCATACAATAATACATGTGGGTTCATTTTCAGCTTTTTATGCCACAAGATTTCTCTTGAGTCTAGCCGACAAGGCAACTTAAATACTGATCACAATTTGATTATAGTATAGAAAAATGAGAGGTTTTGAGGATATACGCGGTTTTCACCATGACTGGAGCATTGCATAAACAAATTAGATACAAAGACTTTAAGAATTTGAGATTTGGAAAACTATTTCTGCTTGTCATGAGTTACGAGTTAATTAAATCTAACAGAAGTTTGATATCCGAACGACAGATTGATCCTTCACGATTAAATTACCGCTCATTCTGCTCCGCTTTTCTTGGAAAGGTCAAATGCTCTTTCTGGATAATAAACTTCATCAACTAGTTCTAGGTCTTTTGCTTTACAATATGGACAAGCGGTCAGCTTAGGGCTTAAACAAAGCGAATGAAGAGGCTGCCCACAACATTTCGTGTACTTTAGCCATCCTTTATCATCTTGGCAGATAGAGCAGGGACTTCTGCGCCCTTTCAAAAGTAACTCTCTATATTCTGGCATGTCTTCAACCCCTACCGGATTTAATTCTCGTAAAAATGCCTTCTTTTTTGCACTCAGATCAGAATCAGCCAGGAATTGTTCGTTGATCGCCGTGTAATTAGACTCGATAATTAGAAACTCCTCATTGCAAAGTAAATCTACCAACAAGTCCTTTTTGTGTTTCTCTGCCAATTGATAAGCAGTATTTCCTTTTTTGTCCTTATGTTGCAGATTGAGACCTCCAGCTTTAATTAAAACTTCAGCTGCTCTAGTTTTTCCATTCATAACTGCAATCATTAGTGGTGTATACCCTTCTTTAGTAGTGCTGTTGACGGCTTCTACGTACTGATCTTTTCCCTTCATGTAAGCGATTTTGAGTAAGAATTCCAATGGAATTATTGCATCAAGAAAGCAGGCGTAATGCAAGCTGTTCCAAAAGCTTTTGTCTCCACTAAGCTCCTCCGTTGGGTCCAAGTTGAATAAAAAATAGATTTTCTTCAACGCGTCCTGATCATTGAAGTAAATTGCTTTGTAAACATTATGCTTATTGGCTATTGACAAAGTGCTTTTTGCCTTCTCCAATGAATATTTCGTTAAGGAGGTTTTTCTGGAGGAACCTATGCCTGCGGATTTGTCCTTTGTGTCGTTATTTCCCATTTCTGCAGCGTTTGGTATTTCTCACGAAGCTTTATAAGTTAATTAAATTATATCGATTAAGGCATACATTTCTCATAAAAAAAAATTAAAAAAAAATACACGGAGGGTGATTCAATATAACACTTTTTTAATTTTAGAGCTTTTACTATGGTAATATCCACATTCAGGCAGTAGAAATAAGGGTTCTCCTACTTGCGTAAAATATTTAAGTAAAGCTATTTTGCAAACGTTTATACACAATCTAAATTAATTTTAAAAAAAAAAATTGGTACCAATTATCAAAGCAAGATAAGAAATATTGTATTACTACTTTCCACTGAAGCGAGCCTAGCATCAAAAGCAATCTACAAGCTGTTTCAAAGATGCCACTCGATCTCTTATTCATTAGTTTTCGTTCAGCAATAGATAGTTGTACGCACTCATACTCATAGTCCTGCCCTATTTTTCATATTATCAGAGGCACAATAAGAATATAAAAGCAAGATTTATAGAGTAAATGGAAATCTAGCTCTCAATTTCCTCAGCCAAAAGAGACCGATACAGTTAGAAAAGAGCAAAATGTATGTTGTTTATGTCACAAACAAGATTATACTATCTCCTGGATCAATGAAGAAGAGAGCAAGAGAGAAGTTTACTACTTTTCTCGGCTTTAAGCTCTTCGACCCATGACCACACTATCAATCGTTTTGATTGATTGCTTTTTATTTGGTGAGTTATATATTCTTTATTAACAGCTTTTAGGGATGGAGAAAGTTGTCTCTGACAAAGCGAGCAAGAAAGTCGCATTGTTTTATCACCCGTTGTTCCAGAATACTATCAAGGCATGGTCAGCAAGCTTCACAATAGGAACCGAAGCAACTCTGAATATGCTAACCTTTATCGAACTGAATCTCCGAATCCAAAAGGTCATGATTTCACCATTCGACTTCAAAAGTTCACTAAACTCAGCTCTTACGGATTGGTATCGAGAGCTCGATGAGATCCACAATAAACAAAATGATGCCACCAACAAACCTGCTATGCCAAGAATCCATAAACCGACCAATTACCAGCATGTAATAAAAACATTCGAAAGCTTGCCATTCGATCTGAGTCTTTCCAAAGATAAATACACTCAATATCTGAAAAACAGTAAAAACCATATTGGTTTCACATATTCACAAGCGATCATATCAGTGATTGGATTTGCGAAATTTCTCTTCGATCTATGTACATCATGGTGCGATGAAATGGATATTGAATTGTTTGTCTATTTTATCAACGGTATCTTTCTGCAAATGGTACAAGGTGAATCACTCAGCAAAGCAGCAATCAAGAAACTTGATAGCACAGAAAATTGGCCAGAAAATTTCCTCAAGTTTTTTAAAAAGGAAAAGTCTCAGTATCAGCGATATATCAAGAAAGATTTGCTAGCAATACAGCCCTGGTATGAATGGAATTATTTTCGAATTGAGCAGATGCAAGTAAAATTCACAGAACAGTTTTCTGCGATATTTCCTTCAAGTAAGGGGCTAATCGAAGAGTTGGCTAAAATATTCGAGTCGACTCGTGAAGGAATGCCAAACCCACGCGATATCCAAAATTTTGACTTGCAGGTGCTGGGGACTTTTATTCCGGAGATTGATAACTACTGCAAAAATCTTTATAAAGACAAGGAGAGCAAGGAGAACGATCGGCAGGACGATGGTTTGATTTTGTTTAAAGTTGAGGATAAGAGTTCTATGGGAAAACATACACATACTCGTGTTGTGAAGAAGTGCGCGTTTCCTATTCTCGGGAAATCATACCCCAAGCCAAAGCCGCCTGAACCTGGAGAAAAAGTCGTGAAAACAATAGACGCGGCCTCTTTCTTTATTAATGAGCCGGAGGACGACCAGGAGCTTGATCAAATTGACGAGACTTCCGCACCAAACCAATCGCTCTATCCGATTTGGGAGAATATTCTTTCTGAATCAAATTCAAATTCAACGATCAACAGCAAAACCGCTCTCAACTTCAGCAACAAGCTCCAAAGGCGGAGTTCTGCTCAGAAGAAGAAGATGCTAATACCGGATATCTCTCAGGATCAGAATAACATACAATATACTTTTGGAGGGAAGTACAATAGTAGGTTGGAATTAGAGAGTTCTCAGCACAAAGGAGTGTTCAACTTGCCAAATGGATGCTATGAAGGTGATGCTAGTCCTATTGACCACGTGAATTATTCAAATATTGGCTTCACTAGCAGTTACCTAGACAATCCAAATGAAGATCTAGACCTCTCTCTCTTTCAAGGAAACCCAGCTCAGCAAGATCGGCGCCACCCTGATTCTTTTCAGCAAGGGTTAGGAACGGATTTATTTAACCCTTCCCTAAATGTAAGTGGGCGACCGAAGATCAAAAGGAACTCAAACTTAGGGCAGGTCAAATTCGGAAATAAAGAAGAATCAAGTAGCAAAAAAAGTTCTTCTTCAAGAGCACGGTCAATGGGAAAGTCGAACGACGAGTACATTATTCAGATAAATAACTACAGTAAGGTTGGGCCAATATTGCCAATTCTGCGAACCAAAGAAAACAATTTTGAACCTAGCATTTTCTCACACAAATTCGCGTTGAATAACACTCAAGCTCCCCACTCTCAAAATCATGAAATAACTGATTTCACTCAATTAGATCCTTATTTGAGCAATATGTATCAACCAAACCTGGAAGAACACGATATTACCAATACTTCAGATAGTATTGCAACCTATAATGAGGCTCAGCAGGTATACCCAAGAGCCGAACAATTCAATCCATATGATCAGATCATTGGAAATATCTATGATAGCAAAAAACGAAAGGGGATGCTACCAGGGCTGAACAGCAAGCGGTATGCAATGGAGCTTGAGAGGAGAGATTTTTTTTGATAAAATTGGCAGTATCATGATAGAGCAAAGGAAGTACATTGATCTCAGGAAAGATTATGCAATGTTTACGAGACCAAGAGAAAAACGAGGAAGTTCACTACCCAAAAAGGGGAAATGATGGAGAAAAATCTTCCAATTTACAATTTGTAAAAAAAAAAAGAAGGTATTTTTCGATTTTAGATAGTGTTTTATTAAATGATCGACCTGTAAAATATCTGTGTGTGGGTTAAGTGGTAATGTGTGGTCGTAATTTGTGAATTATGATTAGGGATTCCTAACTTGTGAGGAATGATTAAAATACTCGAATTATGACACTTGCTGAATACTTAATTTTCTAGAGTTTATTTAAGCATAATTTTTAATCATTCTGGAGTGGAATGCAATTCGCATTCTCACCTTCTCTCTGCAACATTTCCGGATTAATCCTTTTTGAAAATTATTCATTTCACCTCTGTTTTTCAATTCTGTTTCTATCTTCATATGTATTCCTATCGTCGTCTGCCCTATTCATCCCACTTCTAATTCTTTCTCTTGGTTTTAGAGAAAGATCTATGGTATCACAGCCGTTATGTCTTGGAAATTATGAAAGCTCATTTGAATCCAATATTCGGATATATAATTTTTCTAATATGCATTTTTTTTTTTGTTACTGTAATAAATGATTGTCTGGTTTTGCCAACTGAATTTACTCACAAGGTCTCACTCTCAAGAATAAAAATTATAAGGCAAGTTTTAGTTATAACCATGTTTCCAGTCTATTTCTCAACCAAGAGCCGACTTTAGTCACGCCGTTTTTGAAAAATGAGCCAAAACCGTGGACGACATCATTTCTGAAATTTCCACAGAACGTACTACCATCCTTGAAAATAATTGTTCCAACGCCCTGTTTCATACCATTGAGGAAATTCCCATCAAATCGGTCCCAGCCGCCTCGCAGTTTCATGAAGTCAGTTCCATCAAACTCCTCTGAATCATCTACCTCATGGTTAAACATAGTTCCTTTTCCATGGAACAACCCATGTCTCCATTCTCCTTCGTATATAAACTTGTCGTTTTTCCACAGTGACCCATATCCTTCCATCAGGTCATTATTCCATTCACCTTTATATTTGAAATTATCCCCATACACCAGGGTGCCTTTGCCGTGACGCTTTTCAAGGTATTTCTCTCCTTCGTAACGTGAGCCGTCTTCATACTCCTCAACTACAATTTGGTAGGTAACAGGCCCTCGGATTGGAGCCAGTGGTAAGTCACTGTCTTGCATTAAGAAAGATTTTTTCAGGTCAGGGCTTGTTGTCAGTCCATCCACTTTTCCTCTATCAGTTGCCTGTCGTGATTGTGCCACGATATCCAAGTAATCAATGCAGATATCTCGGTCAAGATTCTCTTGTTCATGTGCTTCCATCTCGCCCTTTTTCATGAGAAACAGCTCTCTTTCAAACTTTGCAACATTTTGTTCGACTAGATTCGTTACACCGTCATGTTCTCCAAGTGTTCCAGGCTTCTTCAGAGGAGAATGCACTTGACGACTCGCTTGGTCAATAATTCCCTTTCGGAAGTAGTTGTGGACGCCGCCTCCTGTTGGAAAGTATTAAAGCAAAATTATTGAATATGATTACCTTCGGAGCTTCTCATATGGCGGGTGGATTGCGCGCGTTCTTTGACATAACTATATTGCTGTTCCATAAGGGCCGGATCAAGCATTTTTGGTTTATTTCTTGTGCTCACTACGGCGGTTTGAGATAATATTAGATCTTTCTATAATGATCGGTATTGTTACATGGTCCGCGTTGGGATAAAGCCCCAGAAAGACTCACAACGCTAGCAGAATGCTCATTTCTTGGTTTTAAAAGACTTGTGCATCTGGTTCCTCCAAGGGCCTCGCCCTCATTTGCTCCGCTAGGGCCGGTTACAGTTAATATAGGATAAGTAACTCTGTCAGTTGTTGCTCTTAATTTCTCGTTCTGTTTAAAGGCTAACTCTGTTCCTGTGAGATCTTCGACTAGGAAAAGTTGCAAGTTTGTCTCTCACCAAAACTGGATTAAATGCTACCTCTGATGTTTAATCCAAGACCCGTGACCTTTTGTTGAGGAGCAGACTTGAAACAAATGTCAGAAAAAACTCGATCTAGCTCCTCCTTAACGATTTCGATATCTTCATCTGAGGAAATTTTCTTTTTGGGAGCTATCACCGAGTATAAAGTTATTCTTCCTACAAAAATAATATGCAAAACCTGCTGTTTCAGTCTTGCCGTTAGCCGCGTTCATCATATTAAGAAGATTTAATTGAGTTAATTGCCTAATGTGCTGTTAGGCGAAAATGTTCCAACTAATGGACTTACTCATGTAAAGGGATATTTCTTCTGGCTTGGATATTATTGGTAGGGAGGCCGGATGTCTCTGAAGAAGTCAATGGGTGAGTGATAGAAATGCTGATGGAATCTTTCGCTGGATCTATTGAAATTTTTTTATCTACCGACACTGAGGCTGTGTTAATGTATCCATCAAGCAGCTTATTGAGTCTTTCATACTGGTCATTCACTTCTTTGTCACTCAGAAGTGAAACTTGTGCCAGAGATACCATTTATTTTAAGTGGGAGCCTAGTTTAATTGAATTATTATAAAAATATCTTCGAAGATTTTCGAGGTAAAACTAAGTTTTCTCCTGTATATGAGAAATTATTTTCTGTATGTAATTCTGCTCTCGATTTCGAGCAGTCAAAACAGATCAAAGCTTTTTCAATACTTCAATGAAAGCATTCTCACCGAATCAACAGTTCTTACTCTATTCTATATTCGCAACTAAAATAACTCAACAAATTAAGGATCGAAATCTTTTTCAGTTGTTCCTCTATCTTCGAATTCGTTTAGAAAAAATGGACCATACCAACTTGAAAAACGAATGCGATTGTTGTCTCTCAACGGTTTTTTTTAGAAATTTGAAAATTATATTTGGTTTTCCTTTAGATCTCTTTCAGTTATTTGTGGAATTATTATATATGAAATATGGAATTGCCACGAGTATAGAGAACTTATGAATTTGCTATGAATATTCTGTTGGCTTCTAATTTTGCGATTTCTCTTTAAATCTTATTAATTGTAGGTGTCATACAACGAATACACCTTCAAATTTTTAAGCACCTCTCTATAGTTTAGATTGTAGCAATAAACCACTTTAGATTTGTTTGGAAGCAGATCGAAGAAGTTATCGCTAAATCTTCCTTCAACTCCACGATGGAACAAGTATACTTCGCGAGCAAGCTTGTCTGAAACCAATTCAATTTTGACCTTGCGCTTGCCGTTATTTTTGGCATTCACTTGAGTAACAGCGACCTTAATGGTTGGTTTTGGAAGGTCCAATGCAATTGGACGACCGAAATAATAAAGATTTTCTGTTGCCTTCATTGTATTATAGAAGAGCTGGCCTCGGAAAACAGCTGATGAGTTCAAAGATCCTCCTGTAAACGAGCTTTCCAATTCAGCAATGGTAATATTCAGAACATTTTTGCTCTGTCTCTCGTCAACAACAACAGGAAGAACCTTACTGTAGTCGACCTTTCCGTTGAAATCCATAAGCTCGAGGCGAAGTTTTCCTTTGATATGATATAGGTTGTCGTTTACGACGTAGATCTTGACGGTTTGAGTTGTTGGGTCAGTATAGAATGAGACTAACACGTTTTCGAAGAGTTTCTTTTCTGCGTAGTGCAGTGCTTTCCAGTTGCCGTAAGAATCAACCGAGGACCACGATATTACCGGCCAAACGTCATTGAGCTGCCAAACGAGGGTTCCCATGCTGTGAGGCTGATTTCTTCTATGTGACTCAATAGCAGTCTGCATGGTGTACTTTTGTAAAACCTGTGTTCCATAGCTGTATTTCTGTAGCCACTCCTCAGAAGTAGTCCAGGTTTGAGGCTTGTAGTACTTCGACATGAAATAGTTAAGATTCTGGTAACCAGCAACATGGCGTTCATGAGCCTGCATAGTTGGAGTGCTTATGTTCCAGTCGCTGGGGATAGAGCATTTGAGCCACGTATTGAAACTTGGGAATCCTTGCATTCCGTATTCGCTGGAGAATCTACCATAAGCGGTATTGAAGATTTCGATATCTGCCAGCATGACCCATACAGCCCAATAGTGGCTGTCGCCATAGTAAAGACTGATATTATGTCCATATCCATATCGAGGAGAAGTAAAGACGTAATCTCTGTCGGGGTCGACTTTAGCGATCACAGCTGGCGCGAGCTTTTTGAAAAGGTCCTCGAACCAGGAGTAGACAAGTTCTTGTTGAGGATCTGTCAGATTCTGTTTCCAACCCCAGTTGTCCCAACCTTCTTGGATTTCGTTATTTCCATTCCAGAATGCGATGGAAGCGTGGTTTCTAAGTCTTGTGATTTGCTCGGTAAGCTCGGTTTCAACGTTCTCAAGGAAAGACGCGTTTCCTGGGTACATACCTCCTGCAAACATCAAGTCGTGGAAGAGAAGGATACCGTTTTCATCGCAAAGGTCGTAGAAGATATCCTTTTCATACGAACCACCTCCCCAGACTCTCATCATGTTGTAGTTGGCCTCAACAGCGTTTCTGATGGTTTGGCGATATTGGCGGTCAGTGAAGCGAGGCAAGAACATGTCAGGTGGGATATAGTTGGCGCCTTTCATGAAAACATCTTTTCCATTGAGTCTCACCTTGAAGCTTCTTCCCATGCTATCGTCTTCTTGGATAAGACGGACATCTCTAATACCTATCTTGTAGGTCTTTGCATCAAGGACAGTCGAGCCTTGTGAGAGAATAACCTTGAAGTGATACAGGTGAGGAGTGCCAAGATTTCTAACCCACCAGAGTTTTGGATTTGGGACAACCATCGAAGATTTTGAGGTAAGCTTTTGAGTTGAGTCAGTGCTGGCGGCGACATTGAAAGAGGTTCTGACTTGTTTATTCTCTTCATCTTCAACTGTAATGGTGTAAGTTTGCTCATGATTGCTCGTTCTTTCAATTGCAACTTCGACATCTAGAGTGGCCGAGTCTTTTGATATCGACTTGGTTGCGAAGTAAACGCTTTGGATACGAGGGTTGCTCCATCCTTCAAGGCGAATTGATTTCCAGATACCAGCCGTGACGAGTCTTGGACCCCAATCCCAACCGTAGTGATATTGGGCCTTTCTACTGTAAATACGGCTGTTTTCACAAGGGAGAACTACGGGTAACATCATCTCTGCACAAGCATTGTCATGTTGGACAGCTGAGTGGAAAAGAATGGTAAGGTTATTGACATCATCAATGAGCGTTGAACGAACGTCAACCTTCCAAGTTCTCCACATGTTATCTGCAGTGAGAATTTGCTTACCATTGAGCCAAACGACCGCATGTGTGTCGAGTCCATCAAATATAAGGTTGATTTCGTTATGAGACCAAAGCTCTTTCTGAGGAATGAATGTTGTTTGATAGACAAAGCTGGCGTTTTCGACCCACTGAACGGCATTAACGTTATCACGGTAATAAGGGTCGGGGATTATGTCATTGCTCATCAAGTCCATGTGAACAACGCCTGGAACTTTGGCTTTGTACCAGGTGGTGTTGCCGACTTGTCGGAACTTCCAATTCTCGTTATCGAGAAGTTGCTGAGTTCCAGCAGCGTGCGCGTAGGTAGCGCAAATTAAAAGGGATAATGAGATAATACAAGCGATTTTCATTTAGAATTTTTTTTTTATAATTAGCTCCAGAGGAAAACTGCTTATGAGAACTTATTAGCAATCTAATTCGAAAGTTGAAAATGAATCGATCCATTTCGTGAATTTTTCCGATCTACAGATGGTGTAAAATAAAATTTGTCATTGAAAGAAATTCAGGATTAAGCTCGAGCTAGACTTATTTAAGATCAAATTCTGTAGCTTCGTATGATTCTTCTGGCTCTGATTCTTTTTCTAAATTATTCTTTATTAAGAGCGAAACAAAAGTAAAGCTTTCTCAATTTTTTCCTTAACCAATTTTCGGATTTTAGTAATTGTAAGTCCCATTCAAAAGAGTTTTTGTTTTCAAGTAATGCTCGGTCTATTTTCATCGCTACGTTTGACCTACTCGTATATTGTCATTAGCTTAGGTTTCGTAACGAACTAATAAGACTGATATCTTCTTAATGTCATTTATTTGAAAAATGAATTTTTTAGTGAGGAGTGTGCTTTATATTAGGTTATCTAATTTTCCGGTTTAAAATTAACATATTTTCGACTCTTTACCAATACATGTACTAATACAGATCAAAAGCTTGTTATTCAAATCTAATGATTAGTCTGATTTTGAATTTGCAGAAATAGGAAAATTTCAGAATTTTTTGTCTTGTGATTTGGCTTTATCTGTTCCCAAAATACTCATTTACCTCTTTTCTATATCATTTAATATTTTTCAATTGAACTATATATTAATTATTATAGTTTTCAAACCGAATTTATTTAATATTTCGCAATGTAAACTTGTTCCATCTTTCAATTTACTCTTGAATTGTAATTGTTATTGACGCATAGTAAAAAATTTGTTTGCAAAAGTTAGTATAGATATCTCATTAACACTGAGGAAGTACCCTCTTCTTCAGAAAGACAAAAAATAAACTAATTCATCTATGTATTAGCATATCGCGTACTACACATTAGTAGTTTGAGCAAATAAGCTCGTTAATCAGTCACAAAAGTAAAATAAGTATAGGTAGCAATGAGCTAGTTTGTACTGATTAGAATCATCTGGTCTTTAAATGATGAAAGAGGACTATAATGAATCCGCTGCAGTAATCTTCTTCAATTGAGTCTAACCTACATCAAAATGATTCAAAATGTGGAATGTGTTATAGAGAAGCCCAAGGTCATTTTGAATATTTCATTCACTTATTTTTAAGTTTCGCACACCTATTTTACATGCGAGGTGAACTAAATAAACCCTATTTGACAGAATGGACGTTTTTTGCTTCATGATGAAAATGCACAGTTAGTGGTGATTAAACACTTTCAATATATGGAATCAGGTTTTACATAGATTCAATTATTTTTACAAACGTATCCTCTTGATTTATTAAATTCAAGATTCAGAGATTACAACTATGAAAAAGACTGAACTCATCATTCTTATACTAGCGTTGCTCTCCTCTTCAGTTTCAGGTATTTTCATGACGAAGAAGAGAATGGAGCAATATGCTCGTCAGTATCCAGAAAATTTGGAGCCTTTCTTCAATTTAGAAAAGCCTTTCCTTGAGCCTGGACAATCCACAAACCATACTGTTTCTCAAAACCTCACATCTGGATATCTGAATGTGAACAGCTCCAGCCCATCAGCTTTATTCTATCTATTCTATCAATGCCGAAGTCTTGGAAGCACTCTTAATCAAAAAACAGACCCATTGGAAGTACCTATCCTAATATGGCTAAATGGAGGTAAGCTTTTGAGTGCGGCAATTATTTGAAGTAATATATATATGTATCTAGGTCCTGGCTCAAGCTCTATGATTGGGAATTATGCAGAATTAGGACCTGAAACTATCGAATTCAATGCTACCTCTGGAGAATACTACACCCAGAGAAGGAATATCTCATGGAACGATTTCTACCACTTAATGATCATCGAACAGCCCATTGGAGTCGGCTACTCCATTTTGAATTCTCCAGATGTAAGCAGACATCATGCTATTGTTTAGATAGCTCATGTGTCTTTTTTTGAAAGGAAATTCCCAACAATGAGACTGGTGTTGCCCAACAGTTTTTAGTCGCTCTCAAGAATTTCTATAACCTTCCTGCGTTTAGCGCATTCAATCAGACTCCACTCTACATCACGGGAGAGAGTTATGCCGGGCATTATATTCCTCCAATGGCAAAAGCTATTATTCAGTACAATCAAAACGCGAGTGCAAAGATTCCTCTCAAGGGTAATTCTCGATACTTCTGGGCTCATTTTATTAATCTGAATTCTTTGAATAGGTATTGCTATCGGAGATGGATGGGTGGATGCAATGAGTCAAGTCTCTACCTACGCCCTTATGGCATATTCCATGGCTCTTATAGACAGCAAAGAAAAGGAACTTGTAGAACAAATGACTGTAAACGCATATTATTATTCTCAAACTGCGCTGGAAACACTTGCTCAAGGCAACTTGGCAGCTGCGCTCCCATTGTTTGATCAGGCTGTGAACTACGTAAATGCTATTCCTGATTTTATTGCAAACGTCTCGGGCGGTATCAACGAATACAACTTCCGTGTTTTTGGAGACTATAATTTCACCAACATTCAGCAATATGTAAACACGACAGCTATCAGAACTGCTTGGGGTGTCCCTGTAAATATGAGCTACTCAATCTCAAGTGCCTTGGTCGGTCAGGCACTAGGAAGATGGGACCAGATCGTTAGTTGTATTGATGATGTTGCTTTTGTTTTGAATTACATGCCAGTGCTCCTCTACAATGGACAGGATGACATGCTTATTAATACTGCTGGCACGTTAGAATGGATTGGGAAAATGCAATGGCCTGGTAACTCAGAGTTCTACAACGCGCAGCACCAGAACTGGGTCCTCAATGATGGAAAAACACCTGCTGGCTATGCCCAAAGTGCAAGAAATCTTACTTTTGTGCTCGTATACAAGTCTGGGCATCTTGTCCCTATGGACCAAATTGATGTTTCCGTCGAAATGATTAGAAGATTTGTAGAAGGTGCAAATAACTGGACAAACAATACTACTCCGAATTCGAATTATGGTTCACATCCGAAATCGAAGCGTAGTTCAAAACTCTTGAAGAACTTTGAAATTCCAAGCAAGGAGTATCTTGAAAAGGTTTACCTAAACAAATCGATGAATGCTGATAAAGTTATTATTTCATCCGATCTTTAAATTCTGAAAACCAAGGACTCAGCTTACATTTCATATAACAAAAATTGAAAGTTGCTACTTCGGACATCATTGGTCCAACCAAAAGTCGGTATTTATAGCTTTTGAGAAATTCACAGCGAGTCTTTCGATCAAAATAAGATTCAATTATGAAAAAGAATTAGTTAAATTGAGATCAAAGTAAGGAAAAAATTTTTTCCTACTACAAATTGTAAATCATTTTATCCCAGACTAAAGTCAATAAGCACTCTAGGATATGCATCCGTAGTGATAAATCGTATGATTTTTAGAGAATACTTTTGGCAGTTGATTTATCTCGGTTTTTGGTAATTGATACTCAGGACGATAATACAAAAGCGGTTGCCAACCGATTTTTTGATAGAATCTTCGAAGATGAGTACAATCATCTCCGCATTTTTTGTGCACACGTTTGAACTTTAGGAAGTAACTCTTGAACTCCTCGAAATTTATTTGATTATTATTGGCCTGATTGCTATCTTCATCAGATTCCTGGACAATCAAACCTGGATCTTGAATTTGACTGCTGTTGATCTCCTGGCTATTATGTCGAGAGAAAGGTTTAAACATTCTGATCAACCCAGGATTGGATTTTATCTTTTCCTGCAAAGTTCCAAACATCTCATTCAAAAGCAGCTCTTCGTTTTTCTTCGTCTCGTGATAGATTTCATCATCAATTTCATTGTCAAGGAAATATTTCTTTGCTTTCGTTATTTCATGTCTTACCGAAGGGAATTGACGTTTACTCATTCTATTCAATAGTGGCGAAGGTTGGCCTTCAAGTAATGCTCTTATCCTGTGTGACTGGTTGACCACATAATTAGATTGTAGAGAATCAATGTCGATGCGAGATCTTGGCTTTTTTTGACTCGTTGTTCCTAACGGAGCGAGCAAGACAGTGCCTTGCTTCTTCTCCATAGTTTCATCTTCAGAAGCCAAATTTTGAAAATATGCAGGCATGTTATTAGTAAAATCGACTGACCTGTTGTAGTATGAGCGTCTCATAGCTTCGAACTTGCCTTTTGGCGTTGTGGTTGGAGTCTTAGTTCTCACTGAAGAGAACTGAGCGATGTCTCCAGTGTCACAAGGGTTCAACTTTAGCAGATTCTTTGGTGTAGAAGGTGTAGTATGTTGCTGCTGTTGCCACTTTTTATCTCCTGAGTTAGTTGCGTCAAGATATTGTTTAGATTGCTTTATATCTTGCATCGAGTGAACATGATCTAAGCTTGAAGACCTTGGGAATCTATGAGACAAGCTGTTCTGCAACGAGCGAAGTGACTCGGCAATTTCTGGAGCTTTTATGCCTAGTTTAACTAGTTCCTTTAATTGCGCTGCAATTTTGCTAAGTTGCTCATCTTCATTCTCGCAGTTGGTTTCTAGCTTTCTCAAAGAATTCTTTTCGAATTCTGAAGAAATGGACGAACGAACGCCATCGGTCTGTATCGCAATATTTCTGGTTGCAATTTGTTCTGTTCCCACAGCTATTTCGACCATTTCCACAGAAGTGGCTTTGTATTGGCCTGCAGCTGTGCCACTATTTACTTTTGTGAAGGCCTCACCTCTTCGTTCAGAATACTTAGTATCTTGTAGAGAAGCTGGGTTAAGTTGATCTTCTTGAGAGTTCATACTCTGTTTTGAAGAAGTCGGACGTTGGGTGTTTTGAGCAAGCGAAGTCTTATTTGATTTTGCGCTCTGGAGATCAGGTTTCGAGCTCATCACTTTGTCAGTTCTCGTTGTAGGTCGATTTATCTGATCCTCAAGGTTGTTCATATGTTCTATTTGGACGAGTCTGGTGGTATTCGAAGCCATTTTATTCGAAAGTTGGGCGATTTGGTCATTCAAGGCGCTGACCTGATCGTTCAAGGTACTAATCTGGTTTTCCATTTGCTTTCTCTCCAATTCCCAGGCCTTTTCTTGCTCTAATTGCTTAGCTGCGATCTCTTGATATTGATTTTCTGCTTGGTTCCTCAAGCTCTGCTCTTCTTCAAAATCCTTCTCCACACGCATCATCCTGGCTGTCAAATCAGCTATCAAACCTCTCTCATTCGCAAAATCTGCTTCCAATTGCTCCTTCTCAGCTTTCAACTCTTCTAACAATCGTCCCAGCTCAGAAATCGTCTCTTCACGCTCAGCTAAATCTTTTTCATTCTGCTCAATAATAACTTCTTTAGTTCTTAAATTTTCTTCAAGTTCAGCTAATTCATTTTGACGCTCATCGAATTGCTTTTCGGTGGCTTCCATTTGGATTTTCAGCTCTGAAATCTGATTGAGTAGATCTCTAGCATAATGTTAGATTCAAAGTTAAATAAGCTTCAAAAGTCGTTTTACGTTTTTTCTTCAACAAACTTTGCAGCATCAGCTTTTGTGCTCGCAAATGTTTCATTAAGAGAACTAATGTCCTCTTTAAGACTTTGGATTTTAAGTTTCTTTCTTTCAATTTTGTCCGTCAAAGACCCATTTTCTGATTTTAAGTTGCGATTTTCATTCTGTAGCGAGTTCAAATCAAACTCAAATTTAGCCTTGGCACTCTGTAAAAGCAATGTCTCTGTTTTTAATTCGTTAAAAGTTTCGCTCATCTCTTCGAGCTTGGCTTTTAAGCTGTCATTCTCACTTTTAATCGTAAAGAGGATTTTCTCGTATTCTTGCTCTTTTTGCAAAAGCAGTGATTGCTTCTCAGCCTCAATGAGTTTGTAGTCAGGCTAAAACATTAAAAGTATGACCAACTCGAACTAATTTAAGGAGGATTACCTCCGTCCCAACAGATGTTTGATTCTTTGCTTGCTGTAGTTTTTGAAGCTCGTTCTTCTCTGCATAAGTGAGAACTTTCCTCGCTGTTTTTCTCTGTCCTTTTTCATAAACTCTCATAATTTCCGATCGTAAACCTTCTATGTTCAACTCTTCATGTATATCTTCATCAGAATCCATTTCGTTCTCAACTATTAAATCTCCACGTCTTTTTGTCTCCGATAAATTTCTTAGAACTTGCTTCAGTTCGTTTGAAGTCCCTGAAGACTGAATTTTATCGATGTTCTTTTTTGCCATCATCAACTCCTCAAACTCTTTCTCTACTCTAAGATCTTCTTCACTTGAAGAAATTTCTTCGCTTCTTTTAGTTTCTTTCACAGGTGCTTGGTTTGTAGCACCATCAGTATTTTTTACACCAGGGACTGTGATCGTGATTTTTTTATTCTGCATTTTGGATGTTGTAGTAGTAGGATTATTATAGAGGGTAGGACTGTTTGAAGAGGGCCCGTCTAAGAATGACGAAGGAGAGGCCGAATCTGAAAACATTGCGCGTTGAGATGGAGTCATCGTGCTATTTGTTGGTGCAAGTAAAATGTTGGTTTGACCTTGTTGCTGTTCTCTTTGAAACATTCGACTATAAAAATTCCTATTTACAATGCTCTCTTCAATCTCTCGTTCTGATGGTTCTTCTAATTATATATATATTGAAGTGCATCATTTTTTTGGAATTTTACTCGCGCTGTTTCTGTCAAGATAGATGCTCTTTTGGTCAAAAAATAACAAAATGTATTTTAGCATTGTGTTGATGAGCTGACGATATCCTCGAGAGACACGCAGCATAGATTGTGAGGTGACAGGAAATCCCTCTAAATTCAATTTCCCAGAAATTTCCTGATCTGCAATCGCATAAATCTCTTGACCCTAGCATGGATTAGAACACTCACTGCAGAGACTCGAGGAATAATACCTTCTTCATGAGTTTGAAAAAATATTCCGCTTTTTTGAAACTTCTTTCTTCCCTTAAAATTTTGAGTTCTCCTTCGAATTTGTTCAGGAACTTATTCATTTTCATCATATCCTTCCTTAAGACACGGTTAAGTACACATTCGATGCAAAAGGAAGTTTACTCGATCGCCTTGGGAGCTACCTTGAGGTTATTTTCCATGAGCCAATTATCTGCAACCAGTTTAATTTATATAAATTTATCTTGTTATTTAATCATTCACTCATTTGCATTAAGACTACAAAAAAGTTAAAACAGCTCACATTAGTTTTCACATCAGTCAAGAGATTCGAGTTTTCTAAAATGGGGAGAATTGGCAGCTGGGATCTTTTGTAAGATGTAATTTTTTGTATTTTCAGAATGGCGAAATTAGGGTAGTTTATACGTCTTATCAAGAAAAACCTAGTTGTAATCTTTACATTTGCGTGGGTTCGAGGCATGTTCAGCATCAACTCCTTCGAAGGTAGATCTTCCGAAAAAAGAGAACTTAGTTGAAAGAGATACTCGGCATATCTGGAATGATGCTCATGGATACGAAAACTGAATAATTCTCAAATACTATATGGTATGATTATCATGAGATGTCCCTTGATTGTGTGAAGTATAATCTCAGCTCTATCACTGAGTTCAAAGAAGAATAATGTTAGCGAGTAATTTAAATATTAAGCCAACGGGTAGAAATTATACTATTCAGATGTAAATTTACAAGAACATAGAATCGTAAATGCGTGTATTTGCAGAGATTTGTTCTTATAATTAAAGGAATTAAAGTATTTAGCAGTCATTTCGAGCTTTAAGCAAGTATTTGCTGCTACTTACTAAATGTGTCCTTTTCAAAATAACCGCAGATGCCACGTTATTTGATTAAAGTAAATTTTTATATTACAAAGCGAATTTCAAATTATCAAGTCACTTATTTATTTATCACTTATCTCAATTACGTGCAATTCAGTGCAAAGAGATTTTTCCATTCAGAATTCATTCAAAAATCTCATTTTGGCTTAATCACAAAAGTTAACACCAGTGTACCAACAATTTTTTTTTACAATATGAAGAAGGAGATCATATATACCAATACAAATAGAGTTTGCTGTATTCATAGCAATTTACAATAGCAATAAGAGGTAAAAATTATTTGGTCAAGCGGAACCATAACTTTCTTATAGATTTTCAAATTTCTCGTTCAGCCAATTTAACTCTTTCGTTCAAATCAAAAAATAATAATAAATTATACAACGATTTGATATACTCTCAATTCAACGACAGAATTAATAAAAAATACAATAGCGGTTCTATATGTACATTTTTTAAACCAATCGCTATCTTATCATTCGTTAGAAAATAATACAAATTTTACAGCCTTCAGGCTGAGGCGGCATTGCTCGAATCGGTTTTGTTTGCTCTTGATAGCTCTGGTATTGTTTGCTTGTGGGATCTATCTCAGTGAAAATGGGAGCTTCGAAGGATGTTTCTTCATTTTCAGTCCCTTGCTCCTCATTATTTGAGGCGTCTGGATGTCTAAAATCTGAATCTTCTTTTGATGCTGTTGAATTGCTATCTTTCGTATAAATAATTTTCTTCTCAGCTCCTTCATCAGAATCTAGATCTTTTTTCTCCTCATCTTGAATACCTTTGGCTTTGTGACTTTTAGACTGCTCTTCATTTTTCGAATCCTCTGAGTGTAGATACTTAAGCAGAGGAGACTTGTCATCTATCTCTTCTTTGTCCATCCCAAGTTGATTTGTCTTCGCAGTTACTGGGGACAAGATTTCAGAAATAGTGTCGTACTCTTTCGGAAGGAGCTGCAAAGCAGCACTCACGTGGCTGCTGTTAATTGTTGCTGCTTCTTTTCTTTTCCTTCTGGCAAATAGCTTTTGCAATTTTCCAATGAATTCAGTCTGCATCAACTCTTTCACATGAGTGGCACGGAATTTTGCAATCCTGCTACAAATCTCGAGAGCTTGCTCTTTAAACTTAGAGCTCTCTGTTTCGAATTTGGAGTTCTCATTGTCCTCATGGAAGAGATAGGCCATTCGTATTATCAGATCCAGAAACGTTTCAACCTCTGAGCCTTCAAGATATCCCTTTGAGTCAGCATCGGTTATTTTCAAACAGGTTTGAATCTTATCAGGAATATTCCCTCGAAGAAGCAGAGATACATAGCCCAACACTCCCTTGAAGTCAACCAAATTGTCTTTGTCCGTATCAAAGTGGTCGAACATTTTCAAATGGCTTTCCTCAGAAAAAGAAATTATTGTTTCCTTCGTTAACTTGTTTATTAATTCCAGAAAAGCTGACGAAGACAAACCAATACTCTCAGTTAAGTTCAACTGCTTTTTTTGGTCCGTAAACTTTGCCTGGATGATCTCGATTTCCTCCTTTGAGAATTTTGTGATTCTTGTGAGAGACTCGTAAGTCATGCCTGTTTCCTGATTCCACTCTTCCTTATATTCTTGAGCGAAGCTTTCTTTTAATTTCGCGATATCATCTGAAGATATAGTGTAGATTTGGATCTGGTTGGAAAGATACTGCGAGCTAACTTTCCTGCTGAATAAAACCCGATAGTCCTTCAAAGCAGAAAACTCGTCTTCCAGGACAGCCTCTTTAATAGATTCAAAGATTGCAAGCGTACACTTTTCCAAAAACAGCCACTAGAAAAAAGAAAATATGAGTCGTATAAGACGATGAAATAATTACGTCGTGGGTTTCAAGGAGCTGCGAAATGATGTGGTACACAGTTTCAAAATTCAGAATATCAACAAAGAGAGGCAGAAGGAGACTTGGAAGGACGATCTCCATGAAATTACTGAGGGTGGCTATCTGTTGAGGGTCCTTCATGCCATAAATTTTTGGAAGGATGCTTGATAGAGCACGGCATTCTGTGTAGAATCCGAAGAAATTCTTCCCTTTCTCCATTTGAGAAAAGAAGGAAGTCGGCAGAATTTTTTCAATCAAAGAAGTAAAAACCCAAAAGGCGTTCTCTTCTTGTAAGAACATGAGCAAGAAACAAGCAACCATATTCATTCCCTATTGAAAGGCGATTAATACATTTGTTTAGGAAAAGAGTCTGATACTTGGACGTATCCAATGTCAGGATGACGAATACAGAAAGCTCTACATACATTAGCGATATCTGCTCTGCAATTTTCTGATGGAATCTCTCCTTGAACATGATACAGGAATTCTTTCATTGAATATCCGAAAACTTGTTTATCAGTTCTTCCGCTCAATATGTCTTTTTGAATTAAGATGTTATTGGGATCGGTGAGAGCCAAATCGTTTGCAGCCTTAATATAATCCTCATACTTCATTGTCTTCTTCATTTCGCTAGATATATCATGTGAGCTAGAGCCTGGTGGTCGAAGGTTACTCAAGATCTTTAATTTTCTCAATCCAACTCAAGCCGATTTCGGAATTAGTATTCCACACGATATTGGACTGTTATAAGCTATGATGTAACAATTGAAGTTCTGAATTACATAAGTCTTGAGTTTGAGCTGAAATTTCATGTCTTCCTCACATATGTTGCACACTCTGTGGGGTTCCTGATCCTTATATCCAAGAATCTACAGAGATAGATACCAACGAAAAAAAATTAACGAATTTCAGCAAACTTTATTACGATTCTTTTCTTTTTTGAACAATCAGCGCAGACAACCTGGTTACATCTCTTGCATTGGCGTGGATACTTTTCGTGCTCAAATTCCACAGAACAGAGATTGCATCTAGCTGGACCAGGTTCAACAGAACTCCTTCTCATTTAGTGATTATTCTTGAAAAGCGTTTATTGCGACACTAATTTAAATTAGTACTTATTGTGTTAAATCTCACTACATCAAAGAAAGCAAGAAAGCACTCTTTGACCAAAGGCTAAGAATCTAGCAAAGCTTGTAATGTCTTAATCTTTTTGAATATAATATGTTGATTCTCAAGTACTATTTATGAAAAATCCACATAACACAAAAAATTTTCCGAGAATCAGTTGCTCAAATTTCTAAGTAGTTCAATCCTGCTTTCTTCTCGAATAGAACAGTAAATATGCAGCTTTGGAAACAATTTTCTTGTCTGAGATCTGAGTAACTTTTGTATCATCAAACTCGTACCACTTGTCGGTTGTTGTATTTTTGCAATAAGCAGTATAATGCCCTCCATTCAAATTGCCGTAGTGGTTTGAAACAGCGTATAGATCATAGATCGCGGGTTTGCCATCAGAGTTAAGAACATATTTGGTAAGATCTAACCCATTGAGAGGGAAATCGATGAGTGTAGTAAATTTCTGGTTGCCGCTCGCCCAATAAAATGGCCCAAGCGATCGGATTCGGCTAGTTTTGAACCTCTTCAAATGAAATATCAAGATCTGAGGAGTTTTATAAATTTCCATCTTCTTATACGCTTCCTTTTGATCCTTGCACTTATTGCAGTACCACGAGTTATCCTTCTCTAACTTTTCTCTCTTGGTGAATAAGGTCAAGCAGTCGTAGATCGTGTAATTATTATTGAAACTCTCATGTGGATTGTTACTTTGATGCTCTTTGCAGCGATTCAGACCAAAATTCTCCCATTTGTAAGAGCTGGAAATTTTGACTTCGAGTACGATACCATCAATAGAGATTTTTTCACTCTTTGCAAACTCGTAGAAGGAGGCTAGAATCACAGGCAGTGGCTTTGATTTTACGATCTTCTTTTGAGTTTTGATATCTTCGTGACAGTATGATAGCTTATATGGCCAGTTTTTCTCGTCTTTTGGATCGAAAATTGCTCTGAATTCCTTTTCAATTTGCAAATCAGTGGTGTTCTTGAGATCGATTATTGAGCTCTTGCCGGTCTTCTCAAAATTGCAATGGATATGCCTTCGCATTCTCTTAAATACTTCGATGTGGATTTGTCTCACTGTCTGAGTTGAATTGACTTCAACCAATCTGGCATATGACACGAGCTTATCGCTCTCGAAGAAATATCGGCCTTCAGAGTATACATACAGTCTGACAACCTTGGGATCCTTGCTCGTTAAGAACGATTTTGCGACATCAGACATCTTGAAGAGAAATGCAACTCCTGCATGGTCTCTGAAGTATTGGGCTGTGAGAGAATTGTCGGCTGTAAATTCGAGTATTTTATTGTCCTTTTGAAATACGGTAAGCAAATTCTCAGGCTTGTCTTGAGCGATGTTTGCGACTTGGGCTTTGATTTCACCATGGAGAGTCTCGTTGAGAAGGTTAAAATTGATTTTGATTGGAGTTATCATGATATCGTGTGGAATATAGTACAACTCAAACTTGGAGTATTCATCTGTTGGTATTGGCAAAGGCACTGTTGCGAAAGGATCAAATGTGATTGACACCTTATTACAATCAGGGCAATCCAATCTGGATTTGAATTGTCCATGCATAAGTTCCTGGATTATCGACTGGTTGCGCTTCAGATGATTGACCCAGGTTTCTTTGGCAGCTTGATCATCAGAAACATTGACAAATTCAGGCGTTTCAACGGAAGGCTTAACCTTCACACGGTTCAAATCCTCATGCAAACCATCTAACAAATAGGACAAGAGCTCTCCGGAATCCTGCTGGCCATAGCCATAGAACTGTGTTTGATAGAAGTTATGGTAAGATAATACCTAAGTGAAGAAACTATACCTGAGGAGCGAATTTTCCGATTGCTTTCTTTATATCCCATGGAGAAACGAAATCCGAAGAGTCCATCCACATCTCTTTTATCCATTCAGAATAGATAAGGGCAAGCTTTCCTTCTATAGATGCCAAAAACGAGAATCAATAACAAATCAATTGGTCTTAATAGGTTACTTGTCCCAAGAGGATTATGAAAATTGAGGTCTCGGAGGAACTCATTTGTGAGGAAAAATGTGCTCAGCTCCATCGTATGGCTTAGGCACTGCAAGGCAGAGTTCATGAAGCAAGTGTTTCCGAGGTTTTGAAGTCCACACAGACCTCTATTTGATGATTTGTGGAAATCTTTATCGATTGAAAGATCGTAAGCCCTAATCACATGCTCAAGCTCGCCAAGTGTTTTATGATCTAAATCTAATGTTTTTCTTGTTTTCTTCCCAGCTTTTTCCAATCTCTGGAAAATCCAATCTTTATAAACCTTATATTCTAACACCAAGACATCGTTGTCACTGATATTAGCATCCTATTAATAATAATCATGAGTTCCTCTGGGGACTTTATCATTATTGCTTACATAAATACGGACATCTTCTCCCAATATATCTCCTGGAATTAGATTCGGCCGATCAGTCGCAATTTTCGGGACCAGGGTTCGGAAATCATCGTGAGGGTCAATTTTCCACAGTTGATGAGGAGTAGGCTCCCCATTACCATCCTCCACTTTGAAAAACATTTTGTAAAGGTTATGAATTTTGGTATTGAGGTCTTTGGTGGTCTTTGTGATGCTGATATACATTGAATCATAGGAAGTCACATTTCTTGGCTGCTCCATTCGGTGGAGGGGATAGAGTATAACGTTGATCTAACCACAATGAATAAGCTCACCAAAATCAAATTGCGAAAGTTACTTTCTGAAGCCATACTTCCACACTTGGAGTTTTGTCCTCAGGATCCTTAAAGTATGTGAAACGTTTGATTGGAACTCCGCCGTAAATAGAATGCAAATAATTCCATAGCTCTTCGCTGATTATCATGTAATCTATTTCTTCAGAGAGGCCTTCTTTGAGCGGAAAATTGGTGTAGAATTCATCTGGGTTTAAATCAAAAATTGTCACTGAGTTGTCAAGGATTGAAGCCTGGCTTATATATCCCACATTAGGAGCTTCATCAGTCATAGTAGCGGTCGTTGACTGGCTATCAAAACTTGTTGTATGATTTCCGTTTTGGAGATCTGGAAAAAAGAAATCATAGCCGATATTTTTTTTCCACTGGTGGAACCAATCTCTGGCTAGAATATACACTGGCTGTCCCGCAGATTCTTTGAGAAACCCTTTGCTTAGCATTTCGTTTACCTTGGTCGCCTCTTCTCTCATTGTTTCCTTTGATTTCTATTGAAACAGTTTTAGATATTATAATGGAAAAACTGTTACTTGACCACGCGTCTGTAAATACTCTTTAGTGAAGACTTCGAGTTCTTCAATCATTTCTAAGATGTCTTTTGTGCGGACTTTCAGTTTATCAAAGATCGAGAATGTCTTTTTGATCTCCGCTTGAGCAGCGTCAAAGTTATAAAGTTTGAGCTTGCATCTCAGTTCGTAGCATAATAATTGTGCAAGGACTTCTCGATCGTCTTCGCTAGTACTGGTCTTGATAATGGCTATGCTTTCTTGGAGGTATTTCAGTGCCTCTGCATAGTTTTTCTGATCATACAGCGCTCGAGAAACTAGTATGAGTCCAAAAGTGTCATTTGGGTTGATCGAAAGAGATCGTTTGGCGTAAAAAATAGATGCAAGTGGGTTTTTAGTGATAGTGTTCTTTGCTAAGAGCAAGTACTCTTTTGCTAAGGTCTTCTTATCGATGAAGTTAATCATTTAAAAAATAAATAATCGAGCAGTGTGTTTGAGAGTTTAGTCTGCATTAAATAGAATTTTACGTTATCAAACGCGAGGAAATAGCTCGCATGAAAACCTTCAATTGTCACGGTTGCTACTCCAATGGACATTGTGAGTTATGACCGAAACAAGATCATCAGCGAAAATTTGTTCTTCCATATAATGGATGAAATTTAGAAAGAATACAGAGAAAGCTTAAACTTATGCTAGAAACATAGTGCTTTTCAATTCAAATGACTGATATTAGAAGTTAGTCAACATTGGACTTATCCTTCAATGAAAATTTTCCATTTAGTTCATTTAGTTAAGTCTGAGATTGCCATTCGCATTCTCAACTGTCATGACTAAAAAACATTGCTGCTTAAAATAATGCGGTGAGTATGCTCAGCTTAAGAAGAATGATAGGTCTCATTAATTCTTCGCTAATTTCCGTTTTTGTGAAACTCCTAATACCATTGATATTCCGTGATATCCCAGTAGTCTACAGCAGGTAGCATTTCTAATAAGATGCGACGGACCCATCAATAGTGTTGGCAGCCGAGCTTCGAAATTGCAATGATTCTTCTTTTTCTCGAGTTACCTTGCAATATTTTTTCATGTAATTCATGAAAGTCAGCAGTTGCTGCATTCGATCTGAAACTCTTGAGAAATAAATTATAAAACTGAAATCAAATTAACCCCATGTCGATAGAAAGCCAGTACATAAGATTCAAGAAAGAGAAGAAAACCTTTTTTATTGAATGTATGCCGTCAGATCCCATCCAAGGGCTGAAAATGAAGTTGAAGGATTTTTTAGGCGTGGAACCAGAGGACATGAGATTTGTGAAAGATGGAGTGGTATAATAAATCTCATCCTTTTGGAAATAGCTTAACTGATTGGATGGCAATTAGATCCTTGAAGACAATTCTAACGTTCATGATCAAAATCTAAAAAATGACTGCATCGTGAAAATACAAACAAGAAAGAAGGGTAATAAAAAAAATTTACCGAAATCATCTCTTATAATCTGCTCTTAGATATGTTTGGAGGAACTGAATGGGAACCTGCCGAACTGGAGCCTTTGAAGAGCACAATAACAGATGGACGACCTTCAGTAGGCAAATAATAAGGAGCTTGATCGATTATATTCTTCATGATACTGAATGCAAGGAAATTTCAATAATTCTTTCGCTGTATACCATTGCATTGACCTCAGTTTCTAACATAATTGGACCTAAAATTGAAGTTTCCTTGAAAATATTGTAAATAGTATACATAACGCAGCATTTCAAGAGAGAAAAGTTGAAAAGAGATTTATCCAGCAAGAATCGCATGATGAAATGAAAATTTTTCGGCATGATAAAATCACACTCTGATGATGATATGAGACGAACAATTACCATTACTTGATTAATTTCAGACGGGTTACTCTGAAAAGTTGTTTATTCACTATGATAGATTAAATTTCTGCGGATTGATTCCCAGTTAGCACCAATCCGAGAAAGTTTCTTTCGTGAGATAAGAAGGCTCCACGAGACAATTTTAAATTCGTTGTTTGAATTTACTGAAACGAAGAAATTTGAGCATGAAAGAAGAGACTATGAGTACTTTTCTGCAGATATTTTTCTGCTGTTTGCGAAGTAGCATACCTTAGTTTTCAAAGATTAAAAAGCCAACCATTGTCTTCTATTTTCAGCAACGGAAAAGCTACATTAAGTAGAAATGTAGGAAATGTAAATAAAAAACTAGAGAAAAGTACTTCCTAAGTACTGTACCAACAAATTTAGCTTTCAACGGTTCATATTGATTGAATGGATCGTATCATTTACTCTGATCAGATCTTAGCGTTACGAGACTATAAATTCTCATTAACAAGCCAGGAGGGTAAAAAATTAATAGGTGTATCTATTTATTTCTATTAGGCAATAAAAAATCCAAATCGTATTTTAGATAAAACTCACACAGAGAAGGACCCAAGGAATGCTATTTGACTTACTTACAAATCAATTGATCAAATCTATTCTTGAATTCCTCGAATTGCAAGATGTGCTGAAACTTAAATTGGTTTGCAGAAGGTTTGTGGATGTCGCCATTTATTATGAGAGTTTTTGGGCAAGAGAGTGCATTCGAGATTTCTTTTCTTTCGACCTTGACCACATTTCGTAAGCGCATTGCTAATCTCATCAATCACAATTACTTTTCCAGAAATTTTTATGAATCAAAAGAGTATAAGAGCAGATTGAAAGAAAACGTTGGCAACTTTAGCGGAAGCAACTGGAGACCTCTGCTTGAAACTTCAAAAAAGACCAAGGGAAAGATTATAGAATGTCTCCAGGAGAAATTAACTGAAAAGGAGGCAGAATCCATCGTCCGGTTTCTTTATCAGCAATTGAAAGGTTCAAACAAGACTTTAAGCTTCATAGCTCATTGTATTTTCGAAAGACCCTTCATTGGGCATCCCAAAACTTCGAAGAGAGAATATGTTTTGCGCAACAAAGACCGTCTTCCAAGATAAATTATCAATGGTTCTATATGAAGATGAAGATGCGTATCCAGATCCTTCAGAGATTGACCCAAGCATTGCTGATGTCATGGTCAAGCTCAAAGAGAAAGAAGAAGAACTGATTTCAGAGGCAATTTTTTCTTTCTTTCTCTACTAACAAAAAAACACAGATTACAAGCAAGAATGACCGTGAATATTTGATGGCTGCAAGATGGTACAGTGAGTTAGAGTTAATGTATGGAATATGTGTTGGCAATATTGTTGTAATAATATGCTTGTGATGGATGCAGGCACGATATGAGTGACAAAGGAATAAATGTTCACCAAACGCACAGCGAACTGATTTGGGAAATACCTCTTAGGAGTCGAAAATCACAAGTGTTTAGCTTCGTGGCCAAACAGAAACCGCTTCTGTTAAAACTGTATGGGCTATTGTACGCAGCATTCACCAGCCAATGTATTGCCACTTTTGAATATCTGGCTAACTTTGGCAATATCTATGACCTGATCGCAGAATATACTATCCGAGTAATATCACTATTCGAAATGGATGGCTTATCTTAATTTTATCTCAGTGGAACCTGTACGTATTATCGATGCTTCAACTCAATGAAAATTTACGCGTTTTATCCGCATTATATAATAAAGCTTACGAAGCCTGTTTTCCGGGCTACCCGAGCTTTCCCAAATTTTCGTTTTGGAGACTGATGGTAAGAGAATCCTGTTTTATCAAAGTTCAAGATCGTTCCTAATAGGTGAAAATATGGTTCAGAGAAGTCTATGATAAATGCAAACTTGATGAGGCATTGAGCGAGTCATTTTTACGAATTATGAACAATCACCGAGAGAAATTGTTGAAATCGGCTGCAGAGACAAATTTCGCAAATTTGAAGGAAAAAAATCACTCTCTAACACACCTCGATGATGAAATTCCGAAAGGACTCTTCCTCTCTTTAAAGACAATGAAGTAACGAAAGCTAGGTTCATGTTGAAGACCCACTCACAATTTTTTCTATCAACTTAGAAAGCAAAGCTTTATTCAAAAAGGAGTAATTACAAGGCTCATAGAAAATGCTCCTCATCCCTATTTTTCAACCAGCGTCGAAGCTGAAAGCAATCTTCTCTCCCAGTAGATTTGTTGAAACTCTTACCCCCAACTAATAACACTGCGCATTAGGTTTTTGCAAACAACTGTCGACCTAAGTTTGAATGAAACCAGCGTTCATTACTTGGAATGCACAAAAGTATTTGTCTCCATTGCAATTCGCTCTTAGTCGTCGTATAGCTACCTTTTAATTTCCCTTACTGCGAACTTGAAGACCGTTTCTTGAAGCAGAGTTAGTAATGACATTTCTGTTCGTTACAAATCCTCTAATGACCGATTTTCCAGCGAATTTTATGAAGATCACATGAAAATCTTTGAGGAGTCACCAAATTACTTCTATCAATTTCTAAAATTAGATCTCTCCTTTTTGTCCGATGTTCTGGGCTGTCGTACAAGCGTCAAACTTGAGCAAGTTCACATTGAAAAATCTCAGCATTTTCTCCTCGAAAAGATCGCTTCGTTAATTGAGAAGGTCAATTATACGGACATCATGAACACCCAGATCCCACCTATGCTTCAGAATTTCAACAGTAAAGGTTATTTTACGTATCACTCTCCTAATTGAGAAATTACAGATGAAGATTTGAATGCCTTTCTAGAGAATATTTTCAACTTTGTTCGAGAAAAATCACCTGAAAGTTATGACATCGATTTCAAGGAACTTCAATTCACTCCTATATTCTTCCGAAAAGTTATTGCTCTCATCGAAGAGAGATCTCATTCAGAGTTTCGTGCTGCCTTTGAGTACTTAGTAAGAAGAATACCATGAATATATTGAGTAGTAATGACGTTGATAGAATCGGAAACATCAACACTTAGAGGAAATTAAAGCTCTCGATGACTACATTATTAACCAGAAGAGTGAAAAAGGTATTCCTGCTGAGCTTGGAAGCATTGAATGCGTGTTCTATGACCTCGATAAAAACGTTAACATGAAGTTACTTCAGCAGCTTTACGAACAGCAGAAAAATAATCATTTGAACAATCCGGAGCAAGGACTGGGTGATATAGAAGAAGAAAAGAATGAATTAGTAGATATTAGCCCTGAAGGATCCAAAAAAAAGACCCAAAAAGAACAAGGAAAGGAGTTTTATATAAACGACAGTGGAGCTGCTATAGAAAACTTAGACTCAGACGATTTGGATTTGCCTGATTTAAATCTAAAATAATTTGAAAAAACAATAATCGCTTCCAAGTTAAGCGTTAGTACCTACTAAAATAGAAACATTGCCTCAATTCTTTGCGGAGAAAAAGTATTTAGTGCTTCATAACCTATTGATAAGCTCTATATTGATATCGTTGATAAAATGTTTCCATGAATTTCTCTATCATGCTGTTATCTTGAAAAACTGAAAAAGAAATAGTGTGGATCGCTCACCATTTGTTTCCAATCGGAACTATGGCGACTGCTTGCTTTTAGTCCTAATTATGTAGAATCATTTAGAAATTTTCTGAATATTACATTAAATTTATTTAAGGTCGAAACGTACTTTCCAAATCAAGCTGCAACCAGATGCTTACTCGGCTTTCAACCAAATTTCTTGAAAAGGAATCGAATTTGTTGCTTTCGATTCTATCCAAACCATTTTGTTTGAAATCTTTCAGCTCAGCGAAAGCAAAAAAAGCAACAAAAGCAAAGATTAAACTAATTCCAATTCTCAAGAAAAAAATAAAGCTCGAAGAGGATAACTATGAACCGGAAAAGGGTCTTCGTGTAAGGAAGATAGATATTCGTTAGTGTGATTTCTAATATGAACTAATTTAGGCAACAATCAACAAAAAAGGTTTCAAAATTAAAGAAACATCTGAAGGGCGTTTTCAGACAGAACTGCATAAAAAACAGGACGGTATCGATGTCCTAGTACAGTTTTTTCCGAAACATAAAAAGACCCAAGCGCTCAAAGTTGTGACTAAAAAGGACAACGAACCCTCAATCTGTAAATGGAAGCATTTGTTTGAAACCTTGACAATTTTTTCAAAGTGCAAACAGAAGTAAGCACGGATTTTAAATTTACAGCTTTCTTAACGAAACCTGATCTTCATACTGTTGCTTTCAATTGTTCCAATACAAATGGGAAGGTATTACTCTTATTATCTTCAATCAGTTTAAAATCTAATGACGAATTACGAAGCTCCTGGTTCATTATGTCAGGCCGATATTCGATCTTGAATCTTATAGGAATACTCCTCGACTCGCCAAAAGCGACGTATTTTATCCTGGTCCAGATTTCGGATCGCTGAATGAGGTAAATATCGAGTTAGCAGCTTCAGTTACGAAGAGATATGGAAAAAATAGATGGTACAAGGCGATTTTGAAGAATATTTAGAACTTTTTGGAATTGATCAAGAATTATCAAACGCTATTGAAAACTTTGCTTCAGATCGATATTACCGGCTCTATATCAGATGGCTTGGCATGGTCCATGATTATTTAAAGGCAGAAGATGAAGATGAAGATTAATTTTCGATGGACTATTTCACCATTTTTTCGTTTGAATCCATTAGTGCTGTATTAGTTTGATGGGTCTCTCTCTCGTGCTTTAGATTTTTACGTTTCTTTTTTTACAATCAAACAACAGAACGCTCTCTCCATATATCCATGTATTTTTCAACAAAAAGTTAGGATAAACAGTAGTAAAACTGTCTTTCCATCCTCAATATTCATGCTTCAAGTTTAAAAGCTCTTTAAAATTGCAATAATAATTAACAAGAGTATAATTGAGCTGTGCTATGGAACCGAAATTGCTTAATCCCGTCATTCTTAGCAAGAAAGGTAAAAACAACAAGCCACTCTCACTCGCTCATTCTGACAATTTCTAAATGGTCAGATTATGCCACGGTGGCTGGCATTAGACTCACCAAAGAGCCATGCATCATTACAATGGAGGACGATCCTTTGAAACCTAGAGGAGTAATGAGCTGTGGCCATGCTGTTCTCCCGAGCGCTTTAACCCAATATGCAGTGTACGAAGTACAGAAAGGAGCAAGTGAATTTGTGTGTCCCTACGTTGACTTGTATAATCCAAACATAAAGTGTGAAGCCAAATGGTATCTATCCTTTGTATCTTTCTCCACTTACAATTCGTTATTGGATTTGAAATAAGAAAGGAGCTACGCAGAGGTGCGTAAACTGGCCATGCTTACTTCAGCAGAGCAAATGTTCATTGAGATAAAACTGAGTGAGAACCTCTTGAAGAAAAACGATAAATTCGTTGAATGCCCAATCTGCTTCAATTACATTCTGAAAAAAGCAACAACTACGAAGAAAATAACTTGCAGGTTCTGCTCGAATTGCAACCGCATTGTTACCTTTTGTGCAACATGTATGCGAGGCTGGAATTCTTCTTCAGAATACGATTGTGGAAATGAAGGGTGTGGGAAAGATGATCGATTTTTGATCCTGCATAAAGCACGGCTTATCAAAATAAGAGATGAGGAAGTTCCAAGCATCAGAGCTTGTCCAAAGTGCGGAATGCTGATTGAATTTTCTGGTTTGCCCTATTGCAAGACGATGACGTGTAAATGCGATACGACTTTTTGTTTTATCTGTCTGGCCTATTGTGACAAAAAAGCCGAATTTTCCCCTTGTTATGAGAAAGGAACACAGATCGAAAAAAAGATGGAGAGTCAGCAAAGCTGCTTGCTTGCTGATGTGCAAAAAGAGGTGGGTCCTCTTCAATATGCCCTAGCAATTAAGAAAAAAGATTTTTCAGATAGAGTTCCTCAAAGAATATAGAAGAGTGTAATCTATTGTAGTCTCTTTATTTACTCCTAAATGTTCATTATTTGCTCCATTGCTTTATCCCTTCATAAATTTTTGAGTCGGTTACCAGTGAAAATGAAGTGATGGTTTTACAGTTACAATTTGCAACAAAATAAATGTTTTCAATTGTTTTACTCAGAGAGAACCGAGGAAAAAAACGCTAATGATGGTGTATGAATCTGGAACTATATATACTAGGAAAGACTGAGCAATCTTCTTTGAAGAAAGTGAAATAGCAAACATAGCTAATCGAATTATTATTCTTGGCTCTTTTCCTTGTTTGAAATATGTCAATTCGACTAATATCGAGAAGTAAGATCCTAAAAAACGTTGCAGCACTATGTATTATCAAATCTGATGAAAATTCATATAGGTATTGTTGATTCTGAAATTAGTCAAATCTTTTGATCATTTCAGATACGACCAAATGAGTTACTTTTTGTAGGAGTAGAGTCTATAGAGTCGACTATGTGGAGTAGAAAAATGTCTCTCTCCAACAAACGCATCAATTTAACGGTATTTCAAATGAATATTTATTTCAACGTACAATTTCAAAGTCAAATAATTAATTTGTACCTACAACATATAAATTAAATCAGGGTAATTTGAACATCTAATCAAATTTAGGCTAGCGGAAATCCTTCCTTCCTAAGTTTCTCTTTGGCCTTTTCTGTTTGCAGGCCAAGATAATATCTACACTGCGAACTCAAGCCGATAATAGTTTTCGAAAATATGTCTGTTAAATCACATACATTAAGAATAGTCTTCGAAGATTTTCTATGAGTCCATATTCCAAAGGCCATCTTAGATATATTTTACTCACACATAATTCGTCTGAAGATGGTAATGCTAACTTTGATGCATTACAAATCGCTTGAGACGAAAAACGTTTTGATTAAGTGCACTGACGGGTTATTCTTTATGCAACCATCAAAAAAAATAAAAAATAAAAACTGCTATTCTTCTTTTTTTGAAAATTCAAATCTCCTAAGAAGGAAACATCTTCCAATCACTTGATTATCAGTTTCTTTTACCATTTCTCATGGATCTCAAGACATCAAATGCTACTAATAGCAAGAACTCATTTGACAGCGAGAAGAGTTCCTTTGAAAAATTCGAAGCCGACGTCAAGAATGCAATCTTTGGAGTGCTTTTTGTACTTCTTAAAGAAGAAGAGATGAGTATTTGGGTCGCTTCAATTATTTCAATCATCGAATTCTTTCAGATTCTCCTTTTTCCGTTCCACTATCAGGTAACATTAATAATGTTTCTCGTATCTTACACGAAACTGAATAGATAAGATCTGTTTGGAACAATGAAACATTAACGGACGGCCTCGGAAAGTTTGTTGAATATTTTCAGATCGTTTATTACTTTAAGAATACGAATTGGAACGTTTACGCCATCATGTTTTACGTGGGGATGGCTTTGGTCGTTCTGGTCATAGTGGACTTTTTCTACGTGTCGTACTCGTTCAGAAAGAAGAAGTTTACTTTCGTATGGCCTATCCATGCATTACGCTCGCTCTGCAGCCTCTTTGTGACGATTCTTTTCTTGCCATTACTTGACTATTTTCTTTCTATTATTGGATGCATTTATGATAATGACGGCAACTACGTTCATCATGTTTTCACTGAAGTAGAATGCTGGCAAGGCACTTATGTTGTTCATGGAGCGCTTGCGATAATTATCAGTGTTGTTTTCGTTTGCATCTCTCTGACGGTTTCAATCACTTATTTTGAATGCCGAGGTACATCAAGCGACCCAACTGCCAGGTAAAACCATCAAATTTTCGTTCTGCATTGCTTATTGATAATTTATTGTTCCATCAGAGTGACTTCTCGGCCGAACTTTCTGTTCAATTTATACGAGGCGGTTATGGTTCTCTGTTTCACTTTCTTGAATGGGTATCAATACCAATACATCATTCTCGCTGTCATGTTGGGAGGAAGCACAGTTCTTTTTGTAAAGTTCCATTACAACTCTCCTTACTACAGCGAAATTATGGGAAAACTATGGTCTCTCCTTGTGTCCCTCAACCTTTGGACGGTGATGATGCTCGTTTTTGGGAAGATTATGGAAAACACTTCTTTCCAGGGAAGTATTGTCGCTTGGCTGATTGGACTCCCATTTATCATCATCGCTGTATTCACAAACAAGGACCATCGCGTCAATTTGCTCCTCATCAATGTTAATAAGTTCCAGAATGGAGAAGAAATCCAAAACCAGATCCGCTACGTTCTGAAACTTATTTCCTGGCAATGTACTCTCCCTTCAATCTTCTACTTTGTCCTAACGTTCTTTTCTATCTAGCTACGAGCCAAAACGCAGGAATATTACTCGATGGATATATCGAGGTTCACAAACAGACATGCAACCAGGAAGACTGCCCTCTCAGGCAGAAAACTGTCAAGAACATCCGACTTGCGAAGAACGTAATGGGAACTGAAGACAACAATGTCAGCGAGAGATACGCTTTACTTATCCAGCTTCTATATAAGATGTACTTGCAAGGTATCAAGAAATTCCCAAACACTACATCGCTGCGAATCTCTTATTCTTTCTTCCTCCTGGAGAGAATGCAGAGCAAACAGCAGGCTCTCCAAGAACTCACTCAGGCCGAGCAAAACCGACCTCCTTTTGACGAGCAATTTATTATCTACCGATATAAGAAGATCATTGAGGACGAGATTGCTGAGAGCCAAAACGATGGCACTGGAAGCCTTGACGTTGTCAGCGAAATCGCCTTCCAGAACCATCTTCGCCAATGTCAGGCAGGCATTGAAAAATCGGCTCTTCAGCACATGGAGTTCTGGTCACAACTTAGTGAAGATAACCCTGACCTCGGAAAACTCAATGATATTGGGTCTAGCATTAATAACTCAATCGTTCAAGTCGAAGACCATTGGAACAAACTACTCAAAATCAATAGAAATATGCCGAAAGCGATGAGAATGTATGGGAAGTTCTTGATTGAGATTATCAATGACAAGGAAACTGGAGAAGAGCTACTCGAACAAGCAAGAAATCTTATGAATGCCAATAATAAAAGAGCTATGAACATGTTAAATATCAATAGCAACGATGACTTCTTGAATGACTCAACACCTACAATTGTGATCTCTGGGGAGCAAGAAAAGTTCGCTGTGATTACAGGCATCAATCTGTCTGCAGCATCCCTTTTTGGGTATAACAAGACAGAACTTACCAACAGAAAACTTAATGTTCTCATGCCTCAAGCTTACGCCAAATTTCATGACGCTTTTATCGAGAACTATATAAGTAACAACGAAAACAAATCCGGGTTGACAAGCAAAGAGAGAATGGTCTTCGGAAAGCACAAATCAAACTACATCTTTCCGTTCTACATCACTATCAAAGCTGTACCTTCTGTCCTTCAAGGAATCCAGTTTATCTCTACTCTGCGGGTGGAAAAAAACCTCAAAAACGCTGGTTATGTTCTTACTCTTCCCGATGGAAGTATTGATGCGATATCTTCATCATGTATCAACTTGCTGAAGATCGATCTTAAAATGATCACGCAAAAGAAGAGCAATATTACTGATTTTATTCCGAATATTTTGAAGGACCGAAAGACGTTATTTAGTCATGGAGGGGGTACCAAAAATCATGCTGTTATCACATTCAAATATCCGAAAGATTCGGATTATGTAATTGCCTCGACCGATAGTTCAGTTCAACTTAACTGCTATCTCACTGATTTGGTGTTCCTATCTGGTCAAGAAAACGCTGGAATGCAATTCCGGTTCGAAAAAGCAGTTGACAGAACCTATTCCACTATGATGACCGGCGATAGGCGACCTAAAATTGTCAACTTCCAGTTCAGATTCGAGAAAAACTTACCAAAGATTATCGGTGAGTATGTTGAGGGATCCAGCTCGGATGTTAACAGCGCGAACGCGGAACACTCGGAATACAATGAAGATTTAATTAATTCAGCGCTTAGATCTAACCTCGGTGAGAATGAGCTTAGCGCTTCAGCGTTTATGGAAGGGGAGATCTCTGTGAGAAAAAGTCCTGTCGCTGAAGAAAAAAAAGGGCAACAACCGGATCCTGAAGTCAAAAAAGTTGATTATGGCGCGGGTATTAAAATTCTTCGGTTGGTAAATGGGAAAGCCACAGATATTTTGGAAATGAGAGATTCAGAAGAAGCTGAAGAGGGCGAAGAAGCAGGGGAAGGATCAAGCACTTCTAATCGTACTGGTAAGGATCAACACTCGAGAAAGCCCGAAGAAGAGGGAGTGGACGACATTTCCCAAAAAGAATTCAATACCACGTTCAAATCTAGAAAAGCTTTGAATCAAGTTATCAATGATAGACGTCCTCCGAAATCTATCCGCAACTTGAAATGGGTAGCAAATATCCTTGTTCTTGCTCTTATCGTCCTCGCTGCCATTGACTACTTCCTTACCGTCAAAGAATTCAATGATATCAGAGACAACCTCAACTTAATCACTCTATCAAACCAAAAGATCGCTGAGCTTCAGACCATTGTGGCACGGTGCCAAGATTTGTATCTATTAAATCTGGGCATCAATCCTAATGGAACAACTGAAGACAGCTTAAAAGACGCTATCTCGGAGGCTACAGTCAAAGTGAAGTCTCTTGTTGATACTTTACAACTGAATACGTTGCCTCTCTCAGACGAACATAACATCTTACTACAAACGAACTCTGTAGCAATGCAACTTCTTGTGACAGGATCTCAAACCAGCACCACTATGTTTAACTTGGACCAGGCCACTTTGCAGGTGATATCGAGAGCGTTAAACATTATCAATTCCAATTTAACATCTCTCACTGACAGCAACACCGATTTGTACTTCGTCCTCTACAACAATTTCAACGACTTTTATATTGGTCTACGAAGATCGTCTGAACTCTACACGATTGAATTAGTCGACCGAACGATCTCAAAGCAGCATATCTTCTTGATTCTCTTGCTTGTATCTGCAGGCGCTCTCGTGGTTGCTCTCATTGTGTTCTTCCCAGTTCTCCAACGAGTTAGCAAATCTCGAGAAGAGGTATTGAGACTCTTCCTCGACATTCCAGAGAAAACTGTGAAAGGGTTGTATTCAAAATGTGAAAACTTTATCTCCAATCTGCAGGTTGGAGAGGATGATGACATGCTCTCAGAGATCGAAGATGAGAGCTTCTACGAAAAAGCTCATGAAGAGGCTGAATCTGGAGACTTCCTTGCGAGAAGAAAGAGAAAACGGTTCAAAAATAGCGGGAAAAACCAGAAGAAACTTTTCCTTAAACTCTTCATTGCTGCATGCTGCATCGAAGCCTATTTCATTGCCGATTACTTCCTTTCAGCAAACCTTCTCGGACATGTCAACACTGTAGCGGACGAGTTCAATTCAACTTCAGCCGCTGAGGCGTTCTATTCATTTGCTAGCAACGCCGAACGGTATCAATCTCCATCCAAATCTCCTTTCTAATTATTTACCGCTCTAGGCAACTGCTGATTGATAACAAGTTCCCAATTCTCAAACAAGACGCACAAATTGTCGCCGTGGACAATATAAAGAAAGTATACTTCCTTGATAGCGAGATTCATCAGGTACGTTTTAGAAGTTAAGGAATCAAAATCTGATTTTCTTGTTAAAATGTCTTAGAAACACTCGGTGAACATTCAGATACATGATCAATCATACGTTGACTACTTTAACGATATTATGATGCAGAACCCTTGCCCTCTGCTCACCAGCTACGTTTCAACTAACAGTTGCGCGAGTTTCGCTGATGGCGCTGTTTATCAGGTAATAATCTCGAATTTTAAGTGTGTCTAATGTCCAATTACTCTAAGGGTATGGCTGTGGATACAACAAGACACATTGAAAATATGCGATACCTGCTGACTCTTTATGTGAACAACTTCGATAATGCTTCCTTGGAATTCCCTGACTCAACCGTGAACTATACTGTTGTTTATGAGCCGCAATACTATGGCAATAACCAACAAAGGAATAATTGGTTGAACATACTCAACACGGCGCAAGCCATTGAAGTTGGTAAGCCTCTTGTAATCTTCTTGTTTTTCTGACGAATTAACTAGCCAACACACAAATAATCTATCTCCAAAATACGTTTAGACTTTTAATGGCAGAATTCGAGGCTGGCATGAATTCTATAATCGATAAATACATAACGAACCGAATCATTCTTTTCGTATTCTTTTATGTCGTACTCCTTGGTGCGTACCTTGTACTATGGCTGCCTCTCGTCACCAAGCTCAACAAAGACGTAATTCAAAAGACTATTTCAAAATTTAATTTTATGATTTATAGATATGGAGAACTAAATCTATGCTCACGATGATTCCTCTCAATGTTGTTGCCAAGATTACAAGTGTGAAGATGTTCTTGAAGAAGTTCTGGAACGAGAGAACTATCGAAAACTACTAAAATTCGTGAAAGAGAGTGAAAGAAAGAAACTATGATTTATCAATCAATTTTATATATTTATCAAGAAAAATTCCTTCACATTACTCATTAAGGGAGATTGGATGTACATAGCTCGGGATATAAAAGAGGAATAGAAATATAGTCGAAATTTGCATTTTATTTGGATTTCTACATCCTTTTTGCTTCACATGAGAGTTGGCAAAATACTCTCAAATAATAAAGAAAAAATAAGTCTATATCCATCTAATGAGGAGAAGGTTATACAGTTATCCTAGTTTGAGTCGCTTATGCTTTAATTTTCATTAATTTCTTTTTACTACCAATCCGTTGCGGACAATTTACATTATGATTGTCGCCGTCACCTCTTCTATGAATGAAGCTAGTTAGTGATACTAGTAATTATTTTGGATGATCAAAAGCTCTTGTCAGAAAAAGCTATGAGGGATTGATAGATTTTTTCTCGTGAACTCATTGTACTTTCGGGTTAATATTTTTTGGAATGCTCACAGGAATGAAAATTTGATTTCCTCGAAAGGAATTGCTGATTGAAAACTCTTTTATTTGTTTCAAAATTTTTATAAAGGATTAATTTACTTTTTATTATTTTTGAATCAGAGAATCGAAACTTTCTCGTGATATCTAAAATTATCCTATGTATTTTTGTGTTTGATGCTAGTCCTGGGAAAAGGACCCCGTCTTCCCACGGCATATCCTCCATTCAAGTTGTAATCAAAACAAAAGAATAGGCTCTTTTTCTTATCATACAGGAAACTTGAACCCATCTCGAAAGCAAGTGTTTGACCGACAGGACTTACAGAGCCTGCATTCCAAAACGTTAGCATAGAGTCTGTATATGCTCCCACAAACTGCTGGCCTTCGTTATCAAGGAAATATATACATTTTATAAACGAATTGTATTCTCCTATCGCTTCTTCTGAAGTAATCTGATATATTGGCGCGATTTGCTTTGAACCAATATCCCAAAGAACTATTGTACCGCTGTTAGATCCTGTCACCATGACTGTCTCTGAAACAGAAACATCGATCGCAAAAACCTGCTGTTTTTTCACAAATTCTTGTTTTCTGAACAGCATGCCTCCAGATTCCCAATCAAACAGCATCATTTCTCCGGTTCTGATACAGACAGTTGCTAAATAATCACCTTTGTGGACGTACTTAACGCACGTAAAATAGTAGATTTCGCCTGTTTGTATCACTTTTGTTATAGATTTAGCCTTTAAATCCCAACAGTAAAAATCGGTAAAGTATCCAGCAATTACAACAGCTTCTTTAGCTTGAACGACTTCAATCGCATAGACAGAGTTTTTAAACTTCAATGAGTCCACGAGCCTGAAATTGTTCTTTATATCCCAAACCTTGACAGATCCATCAAGCGACCCGACAAATAGGTAATAAGTATTTCTATAGGCAGCCGTCTGAAAAACAGTAAACGCGGTTTTTTGGGCGGTAGGGAGCATTTTGATTTGTTTTAACGTTTTGGAACTATACACACCGATCTGATTGAAATTGTTTACAAGTCCGCCAACAAAGAGTAATGATAGTTCTGAGCTGTATGCAACGTTTTTGGAAACTGCCTTAAAAGGATACCGAAATTTCTTCGTGGCAGAGAAAGTTGAAGGTGAGAGAGGAAGAGAAGTAACTTCCTCTGTATTATGAGTCTTTCTTGGTATGTTTGAGCGATACATTAAAATTTTTCACGCTAAATAGGGTAAATCAGTTGTTTGTTAATTAATTGAATCAGCCAATCATATTGCTGGGCTATTATAAATTTTATAGCAAATGATATGGGAGATATACGGATAAATATTTTCTGGTCAAACTGTGTTCAAAGATATCACACCAAGAAAGAAATTCTACAAGACTAGTAGTGTTTAGGAATGAAATAACCCATTAGCACTAGAATTTTGACAGTGAGGTAAAGTGAACCTTCATCGAAAAATTGCTTAGAGGCAACCATGAAGAATGGACGCATTTTTATAAATCAGCCTCATTTCTTGTTTTTTAGTTATTATAACCTACACAAAAACAATATTCATAGAAATAGCATGAAAGGATTGCTAAGTTAATTTAACTTAACTTTTCGTGACGAAAGAGGACATATTAGAGAGATTTAAAAAAGCTAATTTCCAAGACAAAACTGCTTTCGACTCATAAGGCTCCAAAATTCAAAGGAGTGAAGACAAGCAGACAACATTTGTTTTAGGATAATGGAAAGAATTGAATCTGTGTTGCTTTACAATAACTAAAAATAGAAATCACTAATATTCCCTTTTTTTGCTCCTCAGATTGGTTGATTTGCGTTTGTTGGCCTGAAACACACCAAATTTATTCAATCTATTCTATATTCAGCTCCCAAGAAAAAAGTATCGATTCGAAGATATCTTATTTCTCTCTTTTTTGTTTTTTTGTTTTGTTTCTCAATATCTTAGAGAGGTGCTGCCGCTTCTGTGATAGCATCTTTGAGCTGAGAGAATACATATTCTCACAGAGAAAAACTCTTGTGAGCTTCAGGTTAAGTCCAATATTAGATTCCTCCTGAATTAATTTCACACGTTTGAATAACCGTGGGTTTCTTGAGTTCAAATTAATATAATCAGCAATCTAATATATTTTCATCTCTCCCAGTCTTCTTCACAGAGAGAGGCCTTTAAGATGTCACAAAAGGTTAAACTTCAACTCCTTTTAAAAGTCCTTCGCTATGCGATCTCCCACTTCCCTTTCAGGACCAAGAGGCTTCTCTCTATGGCCTTCCCAATGGCAATGATTGCCTATTTGGTGCACTACAGGAAAGTCCTGCACTTTAAAGTGCTATATAAAGGAGCCTTGAGTACTAGCATCGCTATGCGAATGCCCGTTCTCAACACAAAGAAATTCTATGCCTCACCCTACTTTCTTCACAAGTATTCACAAAGCTACCTCTGTACTAAGAGAATGGTAAACAATCGAGACTTGGTTCATGAGTCAGAGGTCTTTGACTTCTCTAGCGGAGGGAAGTGCATTCTGGAGTGGCTTTCCTTCAAGTCTCGTACGATCGAATATAATCCAGAATTAATCGTCCTGATTGTCCCAGGGACGAACACTGCCGCAAATGCGCCCTACGTCGAGGATCTTGCGATTGATCTCATGAAACTCAATTACAAAACTTTAATTTATATGCCAAGAGTGAACCAGAAAAATTTCATTGCTCCGACTGAAGGATTCTTAAATTTTGAAACTGACCTTCATGATGCAGTTGTTCACGTTAGAGAAAAATGCCCCAATACGCGACTTGTCCTGATTGGATATTCTATGGGAGCAAATACTGTCGTTAACTACCTCGCCAAGTATCCAAACGATACTTCTATTGCAGCTGGAATCAGTATCTCGAATCCATTTGATCTTGGCAAAACTTCGAAAAAGCTCTATGGAACAGTAGCAGACTCCTTCTTACTAAAGGGAATCCTTGAAAAGGCTAGAGTTCATAGAGAATATTTCGACTCAATAAAAGAGAAATTTTTGTTCGATATTGAAGAAATCCTCAGCGCTAAAACTTCCTTAGAGTTCGAAAGAGCTTTCAACGTCAAGATAATGGGTTATCGAGATGCTAATGCTTACTACGAAGGCATAAGCAGTTTAAAAAATCTGAGCAAAGTTAACCACCCACTGCTGATTCTAAACGCGATAGATGATCCATTTATCGATCAAAGCAGCCTTCCTATCAATATTACTAATGAAAAGCCCAATATCCTCTTAGTTCTCACTCAAAAAGGAGGCCATCTTGGATGGGTATCTGGGTTCTTCAGATTAAAGCGCTGGAGCTCAAGAGTTGTTATCGAATTCCTGAGCGCAATAAATACACCTTTAGACATGTAAGTTGACTTCAGTCGCATTCTTAAAATGAATAGGTATAGATTTAATCATCTCAATAAATTGCAGTTTATGAAGTTTTTTGGTGTATTTCATTTAATCGTATGCTTGACAGAAGTCAATGTAATTGCTCGATTTCTCCAAGAGAAGTATACACACCTATTCAAAGTGTTTTTTAAAAATGGTGTTATAATACTTTTTGCTTATGAGAATACCTGCATCAATCATTCCCTAAATAATTTGTTCAAAATTCATTGATGTGATACACAACAAAATAACTGATTCAGGGTGGCCAGGGACAATTTTTTTTTCTCTCTCTCAGCAACTGAGCAACTGAGTTCCTAAGAAATTTTTGGAACGTAAAGGACACTATAGGAATTGTTTTAGGCTGAGAAGTATTATAGCAAGTCAAATGAAAACTGAAGATTGTGTAATAGTACATTGCTTTGTGCAATTCTAAAAAAAAAACTAAAAGCGAATGCTGATCCAGTATCCAAAATGTAAGAGAAATAGTACAGAAAGTTTCCTCGCAATTTCTTAAAGGCCTTATCGATCAGGGAAATTGTCCTTCAAATACTGTCCCAAGAATTTAATGGGATCTTCCGGCCTACCGCAACAATGAAACAAATAAGTATTTCTCAGAATGAAAAAATGTGTTACTTGACTCTCCCAACTTCTTCAAGTCCTTTGACGATCGCAAAGTTGAGATTTTCATCATAATAGTCACGAAGTGCAATGCGAGCCAGCTTTTCAGCTCCTTTAATAAACTCAAGATTTTGTCTCGATTGAGGTACTTGCTGTCGGGAGGTTGGCCCATAATCGATAATAGGTTTTCTATCACTCATTTGTCTTGAATCGTCCTCTCTAACACTGCCATCTAATTTGTTTATTGTTGGCACTTTGCGAGAATCTCTCTGTGGATCTGCAACGTCATTCTGAGATTTCATAACACTCCCATCTAACTTATTCATTGTGGGTGTCTTTCGACCATCTCTTTGCGGGTCTGGTAGTTCATTTTTTGATTTAACAAGAGATCCGTCTGCTTTGCTCGATGGTGTCCTACGAATATCTTTTTGGAGTTCCACTGGTTCATTGTTCACCTTGATGCTAGGTCTTTGAGTATCTTTTCTACTTGGACCTTCAGACCCGCCCAGTGAATGTTGCTGGCTGTAGACCTCAAATTTTTTGTCATCATCCGCAGGTTTGTCAGACTTTGGAGTTTTTTCTTGAATAATTGTTCCTGATTTCGGCCCTTCTGGCCTTTTATCTTCTTCATTTGGTTGCTCATGGATCACCCGACTTCCTCCTGCTTTGGATCTCTGGTCCTCACCAGCCGGACCTCCTTGGCGGTACTTCTCAGTGATCGAAGGTTCTTTATTTAAACCAGTTTGGCTGGGTTGTCGTTGACTTTTGTGGCTTCGAAGACTTTGGTTGTCCTGGCTGTTGTTAAGTTGCTTTGATGCTAAACTGGTTTCTAAAATGATGGTTGTATTAGAGAAAAGTAGAGGCTAAATACTTGACATTTTTTCTTGAAATTCCTCTAACCTATTTCAATAAAAAATTTGTTTAGATTTCACAGGTCATTTGGTAACGTTTTCCTTTTAGAATGATTATTAGAATAATATGCGGGAGTATAGCTTTTCGGTCTGAAAATTAGCAACTGGAAACCATGACCTTCATCTAACGTGTATACTGTCGAAGTGAAAGGAGGTTAACATTACCGAAAAGTTTTAAAAGCACATAAATACCTCTCTATTCGATGCAATTCTCTATATTGGAATCATGAAAGCAGCTGATCTCAAATTCGGTGAGATTCCGCAGTTTCCTCCACTCATTTATTGAAATCTGAGAGCGTGACTTGTTTTTTTGATGAGTTACTCCCATATTTTTATCCATCTTCTTATAGAAGGGAAAAAGAGGAGGTTAGTCCTGTGAGAAATTAAAAGCAAAATACACTTTTAATATTTCAAGCAGACATACAATCTTCTGCTGAATGCTTAATGTTGCATGTAGATTCGTTATAAATTAAAAATTGATATTGGTCAAGGGATAGAAAGTGAAAAATCGTGAAGCGTACACATTTTTGAAGTCTTGATTGATTGAGAACTACTGTTTGAACTATTTATTGAAGTAAAGTCCTTCTATTTTGAACACTCAACTCATAGCCAAGTCGTTTCGACAACAACTGTCCCTCAAAAAAAAAAAGAAGAGATAACTACTCTCTTTAGCTGCATTCATCCCAAAACAATATTTTTCATTAAGCATTCTCTTTATGTCGAAATGAGTTGCACTTCCATGGGACTATTTCTTTCTTCAGTTTTCATTAGTCCAATCTAGTCTTTAAACTCTATATAATCTCGACCGCGCAAACATCTCTACAGAATATTTTGATTCTATGCAGATAGCATTTTTCCTATGAAATATCTGACTCTTGGGCTCCTAAATAACGATTCACAATAAGTGCTAAGGTAATTCCGAAATTAAATTTTATTTCGTTTGGAATTAATTCAGAAACAACCGAATAAAATAAATAAACTTATCCCAGTATTTCTCGCTTCTTGAACCATTTGAGAGAAGTCTGCTTGTCTGGACATACAGCGCTTCTTGGACAACGTAAGTATGCTGGAAAATACAGCTTGGAAATTAGGACAAAAAGGCATTAGGAATTCGAGTCCTAAGAAGTTTATTGAGCTTAAATAAATTTATTTTTGCTACTAACAAATTTGCGATATTAATCCCAAGGAGAGTGACTGAATAGAAGAATGGATGCTGAATCTCCAAACCAGCTTGCTTCTAGTCTTTTAGGGGATGGCATGAACTTGTCTCAAAAGTTCGCTACAACTCTTGACGACTTTGAAATCCTGAACAAAATTGGAAAGGGAAGTTTTGGAACTGTTTATAAGATCAAAAGAAAAGCAGACAACAACATATATGTTCTCAAGCAAATCGGCATCTCTCACCTCAGTCCGCAGGCTCGTAATTCAGCCGTCAATGAAGTACAGATCCTGGCAAGTCTAAGGAACCCATATATTGTCAAGTATTATGAATCATTCGTTGATAGATCGCATTTGAATATCGTGATGGAGTACTGTGAAGGTGGTGATCTGGATAGCTATATAAAGAAGCACGTTAATCGCTTGATTCCAGAAAAAAGGATATGGAAAATGTTTATTCAGCTGCTAGTTGGCCTGCATTACATTCATAAAAAGAATATTGTTCATCGAGATTTGAAAACTCTCAACGTGTTTGTGACCAAGGAAGAAGATATTCGAATTGGAGACATGGGACTGGCAAAAGTGCTTGATTGTTCAGGCAAATTTGCTCACTCTGTTGTCGGAACGCCTTACTTCATATCACCAGAAATTTGCGAAAGGAAGCCATATAATGATAAAACTGACATTTGGTCGCTTGGATGCATTCTGTATGAGCTTTGTACGTTGAGACACGCTTTTGAAGCAACCTCGCACGCCGCTCTTCTGCTGAAAATAGTGCGGAGCCAGCAAAAGCCAATTTCTGAAACCTATTCAAAAGAACTTGCTGAAATTATTGATGGGTGCCTCTGCAAGGATCCTGAAGCTCGATATTCCACAATGGATTTGCTGACGATGAAAGGTCCACTTGAGCTCATCTTGCATATTAACATTTCTTGTAGTTGTGATGCAAAAAGCGAAGGTTTTTGACATTGATATAGAGCGCATCCTTGGCATTGAATTAAAACCGTCTGAAAGAATAATAACCGGTTTGACTTAATTTTAAGACGTTTTGCTAACGTATTTTAGAGAAGAAACTCTCTGCCCCTAATTTAGACCAAACACCTTCACGAACTTTTTCACAGGGGTTCCTTGATGTCAAAAATGGTAAGATCCAGTCCAACAGCAGTTCTCTAACAAAATCAAAGAGAAAAATACTGAAGAAGTTTCAAAAGAAAACGGAACTAAAGGAAATAAAGCAGAATCGGAGAGCAATATGTTTACAACGCAAAGGAATTTTGCAGACAAAAGAAAGAAGAATCCCGTCTCATTATCTGTTGATAAACTTCTCAAAGAGCAATATCAAAACGAGCGGACAGTCAGCTCGACAAATAATCTGTTCAAGCTCTATTTCGACAAGCAGCGAGGTAATGATGAGATCCTAGCCCTCCTTGTACTCACCACTCTCTGCTATAGTTGTTGCTCAGCCTTCTCAGAGAGAGAAAGATGCCTCGGAATCCCCTCTTCTCTCGAACCTTGAAAATAAATCACCTTTTCACCAGGGAAAAGCCTTCGAAGGCACTGACTTTTCCTCCGCAGAGAAAATGTTGGCCGCAAAATACAGAACTCCAGTAAGAGTGAAGCCGAATCTAAGAGACGAGAAAAACGCTGATGTTTCGCCACTTTCCCATATTTCAGAAAAATTTCAAGGATTCCAGCCAGAAAAAATGGCTCCTATCCAATCCGACAAGCCTCTTCGAAGTGTAATATTAACGAAGCTGACTGTTTTTAAGCTGACGCATATTTCTTTTTTTTGAATTTGATAGACAACCAATTTTTTCAAAGAAAGACCATCAGGAGATGAATATCGAAGGATAACTACGAGATTTCCATCCTTGGTCCATTCACATTCTAACTCTAACTCGAGAGTCTCTCTACACACGAACCAGAATGGACAAGAGAATGTTGTAGACCCAAAAAGTTACCAAGACATTAGCTTTATTGAGCAAACTCCTACATCTTCAAAGCAGATGAAGCTTGGAAAACTATCGACCCCTCAGCAAAAAGACGGAGAGCGTATAAAAGCACTGTCTCACGCAGGAACGCAAATAGCTTTCCATAAAAGGACGATCTCGAATAATGATTTTCACACTCCAACACACAAAGAAAACATCCTTGCAAGAAAAAGAGAAGAAAGGTCAGCACCAAAGGTAATGGAAACTCCGACATCATTAACGATGCTTTCACCAATCATTCAAAACATCAAAAAGCAAACTCCTTTGGAATTTATGAGGAGGTCTGACGTCATGGACTCAAACGTTACCGAATCGACTTTGATTACAAGGAAAATATTTTCATTGGGAAATAGCCTGAAAGATGTAGAACAAACAATGAAGATCTCTCAGATAAAACAGTTGATAGAGCAAGAAACAGCTCAGTGCAAAGAAATACTTGGAGAGCGACAGTTTCATAGTGCAATAAGTTATTTCAGATCTAAATTTAACGTAAAGTTTCTTGTTATACAATTTTTACAATAAATTCTTCTAGAAAAGAGATAGGGCGGGAGCACTCGATCAGAAGGCGACTACGGAGTTTATCAACAGCAAACTGAGGAATATTCCTAATTTTGATAAGGTAAGGTAATCCCACTTTTTGGATGTCATTAATTCGCTGTTCTGAAAGGCAATCTCTTTGATTTATCGGCTATTGCATCGCGAGATAGAATTAGAAAGGTTAGCTGGAAATTCAAACCTAGTGTAATATAGATTTCAATAGTTTTTTTGTTTTTGCCTGCTTTTACTTCTTAGCAGATATCTAAGTTAGAACTTAAGTTCATTTATATTTTATTATGATCTCAATACACATGAATATCAGCAAATGATATCAAAAATTCATTAATATTCAGTCTTTATTTTAAAAGTTGTATGCAATCTTATAGCCTCCTTTCATTTTCTGGCTTATTTTGATACAACTTTGGAAGTGTTGCAAGTCAATCATTTTGAATACTACTAACATACAATCTAAAGTAATTCGGAGATAATGGAAAAAGTGATGTGCTAATTTAGATTAAACTCAATTCCATGTGTTAATGATCATAAAAAACTAGTTTTAATCAATGTTATCAAAACACACAAAAAATAAAAGAAAGATCCCTAGGATTTTACACGAATTTTTCTCATATACCCAAAAATCAACAGCTGCATCCGAACAATCTCAGAGAGCTGTGCTGGTTTCAACAATAAAATTTTAATGGACTTTCTCGAAATTCAGTTTCTCACTGCATTGTCAGTGTATTTCTCGGCGTAGATCTCTGAGCACGTCATCAACCTTTCTTATATAGTCAAGGTCTTCAGATGAGGTCGTAGCTTTGGTTTTTTTGAGTCCATCCTGCTCTTTCTCAACCTTATCGAGGTGAATCTCTCTTGCTCTCTTTAAGTCATCAGGGTCTCTTCTCCCCATAAACGGATACATGATTCTATCGTAATGCTTATCATTCATAATCGCAGTATACTTCTCAATCTCATTTCCTAGTTCCTCAAGTGAAGCGGTCTGCATCCCCTTAGCATCCGGATTATAACTCTCTGTTTTTTCGCTGTCTGGCTGATTTTGATCAATATTGTTACTCTTGCTCGTTACTTTAGGTTGTTGAGGACCTTGATCATTGAGCGCATGCTGCTGGCCGTGACTTTCTAATCCGCTCGTCAAAAATAAGGTGTTGGTGTTCTCATGTAATTCTTCAACTTCATTCAAATCTTCTGCAACTGTGCCAGTCTTGCCATCATAAAATTTAAAAGGAGCTGACCCTCGCGGCTTACCACCTTCGTATGACCTCTGTACATTCATCAGCTTGTTTTTATTTGTTTTCTCCAGAGCAAAGTTCCCAAGTTCATTGGGATAAAGGGGAAAGTGGCTGGATCCTGCTTGATCTGCTCGTTTTTCTTGTTTCTTTACCTGACGTAATTGATCAGAACTCGACTCAAGAATCTCGTTGAGTTCCTTGACCTGTTGAGTAAACATTCTTTTTCCTGCCAGGACTTCTTCCTTAAGCAGGTCTATTCTATTTTGAAGCATTGCACTCTCATATTGCTCCTCACTTTCTGCTTTTCGAGCGCGTATATGGTGAGGAGGGATATATTTTCTGGGTGCGCTCTGATCAAACATATACAATTCATTCGGATTGAACGAATGATACTCATGACTTTTATAAGGTAGTAATTGATGAAGCCGCTCTTCTTCAGTTTCTTTGAAGCGTTGAAGATCAAGTGAGCCTGTATTGAAGTTGCTGGGAGGACCATCTTTCTCTCCTGCCCCGGGAAATGGATCCTTATCTCTCTCTAACCCTCGATTCAATTCAACCAACTGTTGTTTAAATTTTTCTTCATACATCAATTCTTCTTCCATCAATCTCCTCTTTTCCTCCTCCTTTCTCTTGGCAAGCTGATTTCTCTGATCGTTTAATTCTTTTATCCAGTCCTCTTTTAGTTTTTGTCTACGATCCTTTGCTGGATCAGTCTCCTGAGTCTGCCTTGAACCAAGGAAATAATTCGGATTTGGAGAAGCGCTTTGAGGTTCCATGCTGTAGGGTTTCTCTACCAGTCTCTTGAGTGGACTCTCAAACCCGTTTTTTGGCCTCTCAATTGCTCTGCTCTGAATATTTAAAGAATTATACACTGGTGACGGAGAAAATCCGCTTTGTTTTTGCGAAGATCCATATAGTCCTTGCAAGCCGGTTCCTCTCCTTACGTTGTATGAGTGAACATCTTCTCTGCCATACGGATAATTATCAAGACTTTGGCGAAGTAGAACTTGTTCTTCCATTCTTCTGCTCTCAGCAAGACTCTTTTTTTTAATCGTTTGCTCCCGTATCTGATCTGCAAGCTGCTGAGCGTACATTTCTTTGTTAGTCCTTGAAATATATGCTGAGTTTGGGTCTTGCCTCCTTCCAAAGGTGTTTGCTGACTCTCTGTCAGTTTCATCATATCTTGTGTTGTAATTGTTGGTGCCCGGTTGTAGGTACCGATCTTTAAAAAGATCTAGCGTGTCTTTTGAAGGACCTCCACCAAATCCGACTCTTACTGCCCTGGACATATTTTGTGTTTTATCCTTGAACTGGCTGAAGAAATGAAGACAATTAACTTTTAAAAGGCAATTAATAAACTGTTTTAAAAATTTAGTTTCAGTCAAGTTCTTTAGTGATAGACTCCTTTTGTGAATTATTCATCTTTTATTTCTGAGACTCATATGAGATTTGCCGTAGAGATCCACCAAGCCAAGAAAAATGTTTTTTATTTGTAGTCAATTTATTGGCTGCTCATTCCCTCAGAAAATAGATTGTTTTGCTTAGTTCGTTAGTAAACGAATTATAGTAGGCAATCAACAAAGAGGTCCTTCTAAGCACACTTTTTGATCTAAAATAAGCCTTTATATGACTTTTTGTCTGGGATATGTTGCTCAGAAAATACTATGAGCAATAAGTTTAAGGAAAGAAAAGAAATCAGTTCGGTTTGCCTTCCTCAGTTCTTCTCGCCTTTCGGCTTTAGACGGCAACCATATGAAATATGAAATGAATTGAATGATATTATTTATATTTCTGATATGAAAAGTTCAAGAGCAAAAACATATGGATGGCATTACTTTTTCATTACACATTCTTTATATGACGTTGGAACTTAATTTGAGAATTCAAGTTTTATGTTGTCCGAATTAGAACCTTCCAATCGAATTTACATAACTTCCAATTTGCTCAGGGACTCAAAATAATCCAGCAAATTTCAGCTGGTTAGAATGTCAGAGATGTGTAAGAACCCGCACAAAAATTTGCCTGAAGAATCATTCTATGAAGAATCGTGATCTTTGTATTTCTTCGTTTGTTTTGAAGTAATATAAAGAGTAAAGAATTAATATTATATTTTCATGGCAATCTCTGCAGCCATAGCGTTGGCAAAATCGCTTTTGAGAGGATTCTCCGGTGCAATCTCTGAACTCTCTTTGGTTTCTAAGTTTTCTAAAAAATTTCGAATTCTGCAGGGAATATTCTTTGAAATTCGTCAAGTGTTCTGAAATGCATTCACCTATAGACAAATCACTTTATTCTAAAATATCATTAGCGAATCAAGTCGCAAAAAGAGTTTCTGACAGCTTTTACTCAGAGCAGAAACGAGGCCCCAATATAATTTCTAACACAATGCAGAATCCTGAATTTCACATTCTATGGATAGAACATATGGCGCGTCATCCTATTCGAAATAATTCGTATTATTGAAAAATCTTCACGCCAGATAAAAAGATTCTTTTTCTCTGTAAACTTCGAAGTTTGATGAATTTTATAAGCAATTTTGATCACTTGGTGTGTCAATTCTTGATGACATCACTTCGTTGATGACTGCATAAACAAAGTTTATATTCTTAAATCTTCCATCATAGTGCATAACTATAATCTCAAATTAACGCGATTTTCTACCCACAAAGGCAATGTTTCAGAAACCGCTACTCATCTATCCCCAACAAACATTTTTAGATTATGCAGAAGTGAGGAATGTGCATACTTGCCTTTTGACTGATCTCTTCGTAGGACATGACTTCTGGTAATGAGAGCTACATTTCAGAGCTTTCGACCAATACAGGCTGTTCCGTCAACGATTCTTTAGATTATGGCTTTAGCAGCCGTAAAATTCGGTCGGTGGAGAATTTTGCTGCGCAATTTTCAAAGTTGAGTTTTTCAAAGGAGGAGAAGAAAAAGAAAATTTTTTCAATGAATGACGTTCATCAAATCCAGAAACCATTTGGATACCAGCTAAACGAAGATGCGCTAGGGCATTTAGCTGTGTCAGAGGGCCGATCTCGCTGCAATTCTAAGGCTTTAATTACTACGAGTGGCTTTGGTTTCAACTGTAAAAGGAGAGCTTCTGAGACAGATTTCAAATTGAAGTACAAAACAGAAGTTTGTAAATACTGGGAGAAAGGACAAAAATGTCCTTATGGAACTCAAGTAACACTAAAATCGCTGTATGAAATCAGATTAACTGGAAAAATAGTGCGCATTTGCTCATGGAAAGGAGGAAAAAATATCAAGATCACTCACCATTGCTAACTACCGCACCAAAAAGTGCATTCAGTTTCATGAACAATTTTACTGTCCGTATGGTCCGCGCTGTCAATTTTTACATAGCATCAAGTACTAAATCCAAACAAAGAGGCTTTTAATTACATGCCCTAATCTAGAGGTTCTCCAGATAATATGGGGAACTTAGTCATCATGCAACATTTAGAAGAAGATTGCTTCAGAAAACAGATGGAAAATCCTGAGCTTATGATACTTAATGACTCAGAGTGCATTTGTCTCAGAAAGTTCCTGAGGTAATACAAGGTATCTGCATCCAGAATGAATTCTAACAATTCATCAATTAGACCGCGTCTGCCAGTTTTTCAAGAATTAACTAAACCAGAAGTTATTAAGTAATATGGTTACGGTTTATATTTATTTCACTTAATTCGATGATAAATAATTTAGAGAAGTATTTAAAACGCTGAGATTAGCTCTACTCTCTCTATCTAAAATGTATATCATATATTTGAGGGCGTGATTATGTGGACATTGCGTTAACTAGTTTGAATTATTGCAAGAAATAGCCATGGTTCTTTATTTTTTATCGACCGAAATACAACAAATTGTTGTCTATTCGATTTTTTTCAGCTCATAAAAAATTAGCCAGAACCTTAGTTGAAGGTTGAGGTTTGATGAGAATATCCATAATGATGCTTTCGGGATGAAGGGGCACGTTTGCGTGCTGATGTCGATCTATTTTTAATTTTTTTTCAGCAGAATCTTTCACTCATCTACGTGAATTCAACCTCCGTGCTTTAGCCTAAATTATTTTAGATTTATAAAACAGAAGTTACAAAATTTCATGAATTTGGCTATGCTCATACTTGTAGATTCAAAAGAACCAACAAATGAGTCCGTTTTGAAGTGATAGTAACATCTATATTCAACAAACTGAGGTTTTCAATGTCCTCTGATATAAAACTATATTAAGTTTCATCATTATAGCCTGAAAAAAGTAATTCCTTCATATGTGACTGTTTATTGACAGATCAGAAATTCATTTGATCATTAAATGTTTAGTAGGCTTAATGTTGCTGTCCTTCTCCATAAAAAGCTCCATAAAGATATTATAAACACACTAATAAATAGCTTCCAAAGAGAAAATTGATGCTCACGTTTAAAATTTCAAAATTATTTGATAAATTATATTGACAATGGCAAAAAAAGACGTCTCGAAAAATTGGAAGGGAAGACAAATCTTTCTATGCAATGAGTATGGCAACCACATCGTTTCGTCGCGATTTATACTTTTTTATAGCAAATTCATCTTTGGAGGAAAGAACAGTGTCAAGGAAGTTGTTTTTTCTTATGGAACTCTCATTGTTTCTGCTGGTAAGACTTTCTCCATTTTTGCAATCGATCACCTAAACTGTGTAAATATCATAGTCCTATACTACTGCTTTTCAGGGCTGTATGTCGCTCGAGAAGTATCAATCGGAGTGAATATCATGCGTAAGTACTCAAGGAACGACTAATGTTCTAAATTGATCACAATTACATAGAAACCTCACTCGTCATAATCTCCGCTATCAGCTTACTTGCCTTGACCTTTGTGGATCCTGGTTTTGTTATTCATGGAGATGTTGAACCACCTTCAGAAGGAAATGAATCAATGAATTTCTTGCAAGAAAGTGGTGATCAAACTGGTACAGAGAGCGATCATATTGAACTTAAAGCTATGGAAGGTAAAGTAATAATGTTTCATTATTATATTTTTTAGATAGTGGAGATAGCGAGTCAAGCAACTGGGGATCCGCTGCGTAATTTCTGTCTTTGACCAAACCTAACTAGGGATTAAATTTTCCTCTGCAGAGAAAGATATTGCAAAGTTTGCAAGATTATTCGTCCAGCAAAGGCATTGCACTGCTCAGAATGCAATGCATGCGTCCGAGGATTCGATCAGTATGTGGTTGAATCAGAAACCAAAAAATCTAAATTAATAATAATATAGCCATTGCTACTTCACTGGAAACTGCATCGGTCATAGAAATATGAAATATTTCATTCAGCTTCTTCTGGTGGGCACCTCAGCATGTATAAAATTCCCTATTTTTTTGGTTTAAAAAATCTGCATATCAGGCATCATTTGGCTCTTCTGCAATATCTATACAATAGCAAGTGTCTGGAAAGCAAATCCTTCGTTGTCGGAGCAGTTTGACCAAAACAGACATCTCATGCTTTACAGCTTCTTCAGTCTTGTTGCATCCGTGCTCTGCTGTTTGTAATATTTCAATAATAATTGACCTATTTAATTGTTCTATTTGGATAGCCCAAAAATACTGATGCAAATGACATGTTTTTGGTTCCCTCTGATCCTCTCCTTCATATTTGGCGTCATGCTGCTGAATCGTTGCCAAACCGACTTGGATTTACCTACTCATCAAAACATTACGTATCTATTTCTCACATTGCTCGTGTGCGCTGGAGTGCTATTCTGGTAATCTTTCATTTCTGGATTAATTTTCATCCACGCTTATCAGGTTCTCATCTATGCTATACTTTACATTCAACACGGCTACAAGAGCAGTAAAGCATTCAAATTAAAACTTGCTAACCCCTTTATAAAAATTATAGGTGATTGGGTTAGACAAAATTAATCGATTAGGAAGAAAAGCCATGCCCAAGCTTTCTATCAAAGACAAGGTTGATACGTTTATTTTTCTCCTGAGACGAAAGCAGCCACCAAGTGAGATCACTAATTGATAGCTGCAATGTAGTTAATGAATTGCTCGACTATATAAATACTCTGATTATCAGTCAGGGTTGTTAGAATTTCTCACGAACCAACCAGTACAATTTCTTCAAAATATCAGCATACTTGCCATATTCCAGTTTCTCAATAATTTAAAATTGGTCTCGCTTGAAAAACTATTTAGAAGCTACAATAAGTACAATAAGCTAGACAGTTTTCGTGCCTCTTCAAAGAAATATTAACTTTTTTTCTCTCTCTTATTGAGCTACTTTTGAGAGTGGGATATATTTATTTATACCTTAGATACTTATCAACCTGATTTTGGACAAAGTGCTTGCTATTGTTGTTCAGGAAGCAAATTATAATTCAATTCATTCGAAGTATCAACGAGTTTTATTTGATGGTAAATATTTATTTGTTGCAAACTTACAACGACTCTCTTTCATAAATTACTGTGATTCATGAAAAGAGTGTTCTGTTTCTTGTTTGTTCTCTGTCAGACTGGGGAAACCTTTTTCATAAGATTTTCTGCCTGGTATGCCGGGGGTTCGATCTCCTTCAATTGTATTCCTCGGGGATATTTGAGCATCACTGGAATACGCATAGAATATTTAAATAATTAGAATAATTTGTATTCAATTACCTCAACTGGTCACTGAGGGCTTCATTCAGAGTATAAGTTGGCTGTTGATGAGAATCATGAATCAATTTGTCTCTTTGGTTCTCATCTTCAGGGAATATTTCAAAAATTTTATCAAAAGTGATCCGTTTGAGATTGGGGAAATTCTCGAAAAGTCTCAACGTCAGATACTCAATCTGTTCCTGGGTCAAGAAGATCTCGAAGTTCACTAAAGTCTCTAGCAATATCTCTAAGCTTAAAATTCCATCTTTAGTTGCAGGTAGAGAGTGGAATTGGTTCGCTAAAGGTTCATGGTATTGATGGAATACCTATTCATTAATAATGTCATGCTCAGTGATTTTCATTTGAATTACTTCGGCTAGTTCACTAGCAAGAGTGATTTCAGTTTTCATATCAAGCACCTTGTAATCTCCAACAATTTTCTTGAAGATGCTGCGTACAATCGGTCGGGAGATCCTCCTATGCATATCGAGCAACAAGTGGTCTTTATCATTATCCTCTACCATATATCTTGCCAACAGGAGAGCTGATGCATCGTCCTTGATACAGAATGGTTCCCTGATATGAATTAGTCCATTAGTTTCTTTCCTTATTAATTTACTCCACAAGAGCGGCCATGAGTTCAGTTATATTAATTTCTTTCTTGTTTGAATGTCCTTTGGAAAAAAGTCTCTATTATTTTATTTCCAAGAATAAGTTTCTTAGTTAAATAGCTATTATTTTACCTTTTCGGCAACTTCAATCGGCACATGCTTGCTTCTTAACCTCAAAGATAGTTCTTGAGCTAATTTTTAAAATTTCAGTCATGTTATAGAAGAACTAGTGCTACCTAGGGATTTTATGTGATAGTACTCGACCTTCTTCAGCTTTCTCACTTTGTTTTCATTTTCCTTTTGCTGCTGCTCTCTTAGTTCAGGGGGGATCTCATCCAATTGATCAAAAGTTCTTTCGACGATGGTTTGCGGTTTTCTTTCTTCTTGGCTTGTGTTTAGCAGCGTTCTCACCTTAGCTTCCATATTAGTGATAGTCTCTTTTAGTTTTGAATTCTCATAAAGTAAATTTTGCTTCTGATGTAACTCTTCGGTAAGCCTTTCCTACAATTTTGAAAGTTGCCAATGAGCCTCAAAAGAAAATATGGATGCTACATGTAGCTTTTTGCTCATTTCGTCAAACTGTCTCTCTTTTTCAGCGGCATGATTTATCTCTTCGGCCAGTTTTTTCTTATATTCATCTTCTATTTCTCTAGATAGGTTTAAAAAATGAGGTTCTCAGTCCAATCTCTTCGACAATCTCTTACTTCATAAGTTTTTCTTGGTGTCGTGTGTTACTTGGATAGCCCTCACGAATGAGCCTCTGCAGTTCATTATCTTTCTCTTTGAGGATCTTTTTCAGTCTGGCAAGTTCTGAGCTGCTCTTTTGGATTGCTTTTTGGTCCAAGTCACGCTGAATCTGAAAATTATAATTTTGATCTTCTAGATATTTCAGCTCTGCTGCCAATCTTTGGTTCTCGCGTTTTAGCTCGTCAATTATGTCTTGGAGATTCTCTTTTTCGAATTCCTCTTCATCTTCGTCTACAAAGTCTGTGTCCACTTTTTTCCTTGAAAAGCACATTTATTATGACAAGGCACTCAGAATTTGATCGATACTGTTCATAAGCTTTCCTCTTCGCTTCCTCTAATAGCCCTTTTAGTCTCAAATTCTCATCTGTAAACACTTTCAACTCCATCTTTCATAACGTTGCTGTTAGTATTGTGGGAAAATTGAGTCAGGATCTACCTCGATTTCCTGATATTTCGTATATTTTGCGTTCTTTTTGATGACTTCCAATTCTTCATTTTTAGCATCGAGAGCTTCCTTTAATTCTCTGACTTGCTTTTTCAACGCAACAGTTAACCCATTCTACAGGATTGAATAGAGAGATCTATTTCCAGAATAATTTACATCTTTTGTGGGTTTTGGGTATAACCCAAGACTGCCCTGGTTAGTTAGCTCTTCAATCGCTTTCGTAAGCCTCATATTTTCTCTCTAATTAGTTTCTCAAGCTCACTGTATATCTTGAAATTGTACGTCCAGCTGCTGATTGCGAGTTCGCAGTTTGATGTTCTCGTCGCGTATCAGATTTATGTTACTTTTCAAATGTAAAGTATCTTCGTATAGCCTCTCCTACAACGAACACGATGAATGATTCTGTGCTGGAATAATTAGTCAACCTTTTCTTGATCGATTTTTGAAGGAATATATTTGTGAATATCCTTTAAGTGACCTGTGCTTGGAGAACCTGAAGCGCTGTGAGATTTTTCTTAGAATTATTCCCGTTAGAATATTCATTCTTACTCTCTATAATGGTCTGAGAGATGCTCTGCAAACTCTTCATTATATTGCCCTCTCAGGTGGAATCTTTTTTCAGATTTTACTCCAGTCAGCTTATGAGGACTACCATTGATAATTATGAATCGAAATTAGTCACGATAATCCACCTTCCAACTATTGCGGATGTCGGTCTAGATCTTGATCCTTGGCTTTTCACTGAAGAAACCGAGTGTAACGGTGGGTAGCCGAATCTGTCATTTGGCACTGCAGAATTCGGGAATAATGAGTATTTCCCAACAGTGGTTGCAGTTTGCGGTCTTTGATTGCTGAAAGCATTAGGAATTCTTGTACTTTGTGGCTGCTATTGTTCGATTAGGCTAAAAATAAAATTGTATTTACACTTCTGGGAGAGGATCGCATCATCCATTCGGGTCTGTTGATATTCCTAACCACCATCATTATGATATTGAGCAATTATGGAAATGTTGGTTACATTTTAGTTTCTGTTTCACACTATTCTTAAATTATCCAAAGAAAATTAATTCACGAAATCTTAAATTTTCGCGAAACACGACCTTCAATATAAACTTTTCGAATTGATACACTTTTCATACAATAACATCTCAGTATTATTGACATTTACTCGTTGCATATCTATCAGGATTCAAAGAAGGCGACCATGAGGTTAGAACAACATCGCATCAATTTTTTGGAACCAGAAGCTGATTTAGGATATAATCTCTCTTATCAATACTTATCAATAAAAAACTGGAATTCTGGTATTTCCTTTCTCCTTGATTTGGATCATATGGATTATGATGGCATAGGAAAAAAGTTATGGCGCCTTCCAAGCTTTCAAAATGAAAATCAGAAGGGATCAGACAGAATCATATTAATTGTTTTATTGAAAATAAGGAATATTGATTAAATGAGTGTGATCGTCATCTTTCCTAAACAAATAGGCTTTCACTACCTGGAGAACCTACAAAGAGATGTTGTAGACACTCTACGTACGGAAACCTACTGCGATATTATGCGCAAGGAAGATATATTCTTTTGGGGATTTCTCAGCGCCCTTCAGTATGCTGAGTCCCCCAAAAAAGTGCTCAATCTTATCAAACGCTCAATTACAAGCGATAAGATACCTTGGCTCAGTTCTTCAACGAAGATTTCATTATATGAAGATATAGTCAAGAAGAACTTATCAAAAAATGTTCCCAACCTTGACGATATCAAGCAACTTGGGAATATCAGAAGTTTCAAATTTTCTTCAAACTATGAAGATGAACTTGGAGACATCTATAGGAATAATGTCGAGATAGATGTCAGGCACGAAGCCGAGAAAAAAGAGGGGAAGGTGCTTGCAGAATTTGGAAGCCCGTTGAAAAAAACTCTAAAATTCAAAGAGCATAATGAGGAACTTGAAGACAAATCTCATAGAAAGTTGAGAGAAAGTAAATCTGCCAAGCTTAAATTTGATGATGAGTCAGTTGAGAAAACAAAAAAGAACAAAGAATCCCCTTCAAAGAAAACGAAATCATCGAATAAGGAATCCACTCACAAAAAGAAATCGAACTCAAGGTCAAGATCTGCATCTCCAGTTGACAGCAAGACTCCTAACAAGAAATCAAAAAATATATGGGATATGGATCTTTCAGAGTTAAAGAAATCTCGAGAGCAATTTAGCAATGATGAGCAATATTATTTGCATCCAAAGGCTGGAAGCTGTCCGAATTGCAGAAGTTACGTGAGGGTGGATTATGGCTATTTTGCTTATTGTCGTAATTGTGCAGTTTCATTCTCAATACAGTAAAAAAGCGAGAAATGATGTATTCTTTTTTTGGTTTATTTATTATTCTTCTGTGAAATAGTCAAGTTTACATTAATATTGCCATCGAAATTCATTACCAACCACTTTTTCATTTCTTTTTCACTGCGCATGTGAGTTATTTATTACTATTCGGAGAGGGAATCAATGTTTGCGAAATACTCTGAAAGTTTCTTGTTTTTGATCGATGAGTATCAGTTTTAATTTATTTTCTTACTTTTAAGTAGAGAAACAAAAACCATCTCTTCCTCAAAACGAAAATAACCCTCTTACACAGTTTTTTATGAGCTTCCAAACCCACTGCCCTGATGAACGTTTCTCATATAACTACAAAATTTCTGGCTATGCTGTTAATAACTTGACACATCAGCTGTTCGTATGCGATAAAGAATGCATTTGGGTCTACTGCCTTGAGACAAACCGATTACTTCGAGAATTTCCTTACGCCGAAAAATTCCTGGATCTATACGATGAAAAATGCAAAATCAAAGCAGTGGAAGCTTGCCTTTTCGCAAACGTGTGGATAACATTAATTAATCGACGGTCATTTCTTTTTTTCAATGAATTTCTTTCCTTTTCGAAAATATACAAAGCTGAGCATAATCCAGTCCTCTCCATGTCAGTAATCCAGCGTTTCGATGATATAGTCGTGCTTCGAAACGACCGCAAGGTGTTGAAATTCTGGAAGTATGAAATAATAGAGAATAATACGAAATTCCAAGAGAGTTCAGATGAAGGCAAATCAACTTTAGCAGGAAACTTTAAGATAAGTGCCAAAAGACAAATGCAGCTCGACCGATATCAGAAATTACACGAAAAAGCAATGCGACACACGAATTTGGAGGAGATCGAGTCGGGTGCAACATCACACGCCTATGCTGTGGAAGCGACTATTTGGACTAAACGCACAATTAATGCACCAAATGATAGAACTATTATGCAACATACATTTTCTGAGGACCTTCAACTGCTGATAATGAGTTTGGACAATTTAGAAATCTGTATTTTTTCTGTCATTTCAGGAGATCTCTTGAGAACACTCGGTTATCTCAAGATTCAGGTCCCACAGACCGACACACCAATGTTCCATGGAGTTGCAAATATTTGGGTTGATCAAGAGTTACTTTACTGCTGCGATGACAAGAGGTTTATCGTCCATGATCTCGTGCTTGATCAAGAAGTATTCAGCTCACAGATCCCTAACCTCGGAAAGATCGTCGGTCTTGTTTGTGTGCGCCCATCCCCTCATGGAGGTGTGTTCTTCTTAACGACAGATGAACTATTGCACTCTTATGCCTATGGTGAAAGTAACAAAAAATTCAGCTACTGTTGCGTCAAATTTGCCTAGAAAAAATCCTTTGGGGTGAGAATATGGAAAGGACGATTAGCTTCCCAGGAGGCTCTCAGACCTTTTTTCCTTCTCAATCACGCAGGAAGCACATGTCTGTATTGCTTGGGGAAGAATGTATGTCCTCACTACACATAGTATTGAAAGAGAACTCATAATTTTTAGTTAAGAGTGATGAGATCCAGTTAAAGCTAAAGTCGTCTGAAAAGAAAGCTCGATTTACAGAAAAAGACGTAAATTGGAACTCTGACGGCGAGATGTCCAAGTCACCGGGTCCTCTCTCTAACACAAACATTTCACCATCAATAAAGAGGAAAGCTTCATCAGCCTTGAAAAATGAGCACCCGTATAAAAGTGCATTCTTCAAAATTAAATTAAAAGCTGCGATTCAGTCAGTCCCTGATGGTAGGCTACGCCTTATCTTCAGTTATCACCATAAATTGAAGGTAAAATAAAACTCGCGCGACTTAGCTTCATTGTTGGATAAATATATAGATTTACGAGGTATTTAATTTAACCAGAAGCATTTATAAGGATCAGGATGGACTCACAGCTATTAAGAGTGGAGTCCCTCATGAAAATGTTGCTGGTTCAAGAAGTAAGTATACTTCGGATAGCCAAGTCTACCTACAGACAACCAATCACGAGTACGTTAGCTTCAATCTAGAGAGTCAATCTCGGAATGCAGAAAAGGTGTTATCTGCTTTCGAACTTTGGAAACATGCTGAACTTGAGAGTACAGACAAGGGTGACCGGGGTGTCGGAGCATTCCTCTACGCAGAAAAGCTTGACATAATTTATTCCCACCTCGATCAAAAGCATAAAATTTTAGTCTTGGTAACACCGAAATATCTACATGTCGTTCTTTATGACCGAAGCATCAACAAAAAATTCATAATAAAAGCGACGTTTCCAAACATAGTAAGTATGCTAACCTTGCCGGATCTGATTTCAAAGAAAAGTAAAGAGAACAAATGATTCTTTCAGCTAATTTCCTCCTAGACGATAAAGGAAAAGATAAATTGGATAATTATCTGCTACTTATTGGGCAACAGTCTGTAATTACACAATAATCTTCAGAGATGTAATTCTTATCACTTGAAGGGCTGGATGTATGTGCTCAATATCAATGTAAATGATCGTCAGCTTACAACGGACAAATTGATTGGAAATCCGACTGGGTTAATCTGCATGAAACCATTAACTGTATTGACATCTTTTTGACCACTCATTGCTAATCACAACAAATTCCTCTCAACATACATTTAGACAAGTTTTCATTTCGCAGCTGTATCGGAAGATGGAACCGTTAGGTTATACGATCCCATGAAGGACTTTGCTTCGGTGTTCGAGAGGGAATTTATATGGAAAAAGGTGACTGCAGCAGTCTTTATGTCAAATGAAGACCTCCTTGGAGGTAAATAAAGCCAAAGTAACAGCAATCACATGAGACTCTAAAATAGGGTTCTCCACGGGAACAATTCAGCTACTCAATTTAAATTGGTTGACTCGACAAATATCCAACTCAGTCTTGTATCCTTACCATAAAGCACCGATTGAGAGTATCGTTGCACTCGATTTCATTGATCAAAAAGTATAAAACCACTACTTCAAATATATTCTCATAATGCTTGCTAATGTAAAAGTTCCTTGCAGTATCTCAAACCTGGGAGATGAGCTTATGGGATGCCAAAGTGACGACTCCAATAAAAGTGTTTTTCTTAAAGACTCCCTTACAGAGTGTAAAGAACCTATCATTATTTCTATATCGCTGAATGCCAACTCTAGCTCACCCTCATAAGAAAACCAAGCGGGCCTCTAGGAATCGGCATATATGCAATTTCCAATGAAACGTTAGTTACTCTGGATATTCTTGAAGGCAGAGAGCATAGTGAGGTTTTGCTGGATCAGAAAAACAGATGGCGAGAAGCAACTATAGCAAGATGTAAGTATCCACTCAAACTGACGAAGGATTACAAGAATATTGATCCTCGTCTTCCAAAGCTAATAGAACAGATTAAAATTAAAAAAAAGAGTGACATGTCTCAGGCTTGCAGTATATTTTAGATCTAACACAGACATTTTCTCATTAAACCTATTGCCTAGAACCACTCTTTGTGAGGACCGTCTACGATGAGCCATTCAACTTCCAGCGAAGTGCAATAGAAACTGATTACTTTAGATATTTGACAAAGGAGCCAACATACCCAGAAACCATGTCAGTCTGGATCCTTGATACTATGTTTCAGGAAATCTATGAAAAAAAGCAGCTTGCTGAAGCAACCGATCAAAAAGGTACTCTCTGAGCACATGTTGCATCTGAAAGTTCGCCCAATAGAAATTCAAAAAGAAGAGAAATTCTACAGGCCTCAATTTCCTGAATTTAGTCAAACCGAACCTGATCAAACGGAGCGTCGTGTTGTCGATGATTTAATAAATTTGTAACTATTTTTTTGTTAATACGAGGAGAAAATAAAATTATTACAACTTAGTCCCTCGTTAACTGTATCCCTTGAGCAGAGGAATCGAAAGAACCAGAGGAGCGAATTCCATAGGAAGGCCGTCGAAATCCTCAATCAGTTTTACACTGGGCCGGACGATCTGCAAGAGCAGGGTACTGTTTTCTCTTTAAATCAAACTAATTTGAAAATAGTGAAATTCTTGGTTACAAGGTTTAGTATGGATCCGAAGTCTTTTGATACAAGATACTTAACTTTTGTAAAGACGTTTTTCTATAAGAAACAGCAACAGCAACAGCAACAGCAACAGCAACAACAAGAGCGATTAAAAACGGAGAACGGAACTCAACCTTCAAATTACAATTTCGCAAATACTTTTATCACAGCCTCTAGATACACTCCCAAAAAGCCTTCTTCGAAATTGAGTTCTCCTTCCAAAGCGAAGGAGGATGAAAAAGGAAAAAACGATTTGGAATCATCTCCAAAAAGAGTAGGCAACCATCAGAGTGCTTCGGCTTCAAAAACCTTTTATGGTGAAGCGAAGGCGACTCTTTTCAGGACAACTTCGAGAACTGAGCTAAAATCTCGTGGAAATAGTCGGTCGCTGCGATTCAGAGACTATCTTGGTTCACTCGAACGATCTCTGAAGAACCAAAATCAAACTTATGCATCATTGAGGTATTCTCGAAGTTTTTGTTTTTTGTCTAACAGTTGATTAGTAAGAAAATTATGTCGAAAGAGGAAGAAGCTTTAAATTTGCACATTTTAGCCAAACAAAAGTTAGATGATGCGATTAGGCACAAACTAAAACCCGACAATGATTTCCATAGAGAATCATTGAAAGAATTTAGAATTAACAGAAAAGTGAGAGGAACCAGCGTTCCGATCTAATTAGAATGGCTGTTAATTGCTTCTCTTTTGTTTTTTGTTTTGTAGAAAATGAATTGATGGCCATTTTATTGTAACAATCACAATTGTTCGTTTACTCAAAAATATAAGCAAGGCTAACCTGGCTATCGTAGCTCCGAAGACGGTGCACATTAGGGGTTATTGTAAGACTGTATTCTGAAATTAATTTTTTATCTATACAATGGATACCATGTATAATCATCATTCATGATTATAAGATAGCAGCACTCTAAACATTTGATGTAAGCCTCAATGAAAACTATTTCTTCTATAGTGATGCTGTTTGATATTTTATATAGATAATTTTAATCTAATTGTGTTTCTTTCAATTCATCAGTGTAGACAACAGTGTGAATTCATCAAATAGCCGTTAGACAAGAAATCTACTCAGCAGTATAATGAAATTAAGGAGACAGTCCTTTGTAATGTGATAATGGCTTAGGGTAAATTTTTCTCAGGAGCTGGCACACTTTTTTGATTGCCCTCTTTTCCTCCATAATAATTACTTTGGAGGGTTCTTTCCAAGACAATCTTCTTCTCTCTAAAGTCTTGCTCCTCTAAATTTTCTCGTATCTATAAAATCAGAATAATAGTTTCAAATATCAACTAGATTAATTTTTACCCATTGAGGCGTGTCAGGTATTAAAACATTAATTGCAAACTTTAGGCCAAAAACGACATGCTCTGCAATTGCGATTATAATAAGTTGAACAAGGTCTTCTTGGAAATTCTCCGTTAAATCAAATCTGCTCAACAATGAGTGCAGCTGATGCGAAGTGATAAAAACAAACAGTCCATTGACGATTAGGGACGCAAATGCAATGAACTTTAATAAAAAAATTAGCTTCACAAGCAAAAAGCGCATAAAATACCTCCAATATTTGATTCCAAGCTCCAATCGAGTCAGCTTCTGATTCATTAGTTCTTTTCTTTGACACAGACACACTGTTCACGTCGACTACGAGCTTCAAGAAGTTCCAAACCATACCCATCAACGGAGCGAAAGGGTATGCTGGTGAAAACATGGCGATATACCCAAACATAATAATCTACGGTCATTGAAGCTTAAGTATGTATGTCATCATTTACAGTATAAGCATATTCATCGTTGAGTGCTTGCCCTTGACTCATAACAGTCCTTTGCTGTTCAATTTGTTTAAGCAGGTATTTTCGTTTTCTCTTTGTTTTTTCTGGATCGCTGTCTTCAATGCCATGATCCTTCACGTCCTTAGCCGAATAATGAAACTAGATATATATTAGAATTAGAGGCTTTTCAACAGAAAGATAGAAACCTCGACTTCCTTATCCTTCATCACGCGGTCAAATTTCTTCGAAAATAGACGGTTTTGGATCCGGAATTGTATATTTGGGACGATATTCCTCTATGATATGAACCAATGTTATTGTTCGTTTTCAACGAGATTGAAATTACCTTAGCCAGCTGAATGATACCTTTACTTATGAACAATGAAAGCATAGTATTTGACACCAGGCTGAAACTGTCGTCTTCGCTGTCAGTAGGATTGAAGAACGCGTAGTAGAATAGCTGAATGTAGGAGTTCACAAACTGGAAAGCGAAAATCTTGATGATCAGGCTGTTATCGTTAGAGCTCTCGAATTTGTGATTTTCCCATTCCACAGCCGCTCGAACCAAATAAGCATAAAGTTCATTGGCGACAACGATCAACACACCATTTGCAATACCCGCAGCAACACTAATATTTTCATCGTATAAATTAATGATAAATAATTAGGAGTTAGTGAATACGTATAGGTATCTGAATTTTGCACCGACTCATTTTGAGCTATCACCAAAAACAAATAAAAGATCCCAATGATGAGAGCAACCCCAAACGCAGTAAGGGGTATTTCGATGAGATATCTTCTTTTAATTGTGGACAGTCTATTCCACTTAACAATATCTTTGGTTACAGAGTCAATTGTAAGACTTCCTCTGAATCGAGCTCTAATTTGTTCATTTTCTTTGAATTTATGCATGTCCCACAGATAAGCCAATTGATTTTCTCTCCTTTTCCATTTTTCAGCAAAAGTAGTAGCCCTTTGACCATATGCGTAAGCAAAGCATCGTTCCAAAATAATTACCATAGAGAAATCACGATACAAAGAAATGGAACAAAAACAGTGTTATTGTCTCGAGACTCGTCGTATTGATTGTAGATACCAAAACCCATGAACAGGATCGCCGGTATGAATAGATCAGCAGCAAAAAGAGAGACGAAAGAGAGGTACCATGCAAACTAAAATTAAAAGAGAGAGTAAAGTAAAATGTTAGCCAATCTGTGAATGTTACTCTTGTTCCAAAATAGAAAGCGATGGTCGTAAATGGCCTCAAGTAGTCATGATCAGCTCTGATATAGATTAAACTATCTATGATCAGGCTCTTTATCATATGAGGAGTTCTCCATTGTCTTCTTATCTCCGCTCTTTCGGTATAATTATGCAGAGGGAAGTCTTGTTCAATGATTCCACTCCTCTTGAAGGATTCGATTTCAAACTCTTCCTTTAGAAGCTCAAGAATGATTCTTTTAATATGAGTGCCTCTAAATCTCTCAAACTCTGGAGATCGTTTCTGATTGAATACTTCGATAAATCTGTGAGTTTGGTTAAACATCAAGAGTCCCATCTTTTCTGCAGTTTCATTGAGAAGAGGAGGATTGGCTCGGAGCAGGAATATCATTTTTTTCTTGTTGTTAAAGCACTCTGTGTAAGCAAATTCAAATCGACCGCGATTGGTAGCATCTCCTTCTCTTTTGTAGCGGTCTCGAATTCTCGTTAGTTGAATGTATAAAATATTATATTCAACAGTGTCTCGTATTGGAGCAACGATGCAATATTGGAATCGCGATGCCACTTTTTTGAACTCTTCTTCACTTGAAACTTTATCTATCTTTCCGATCATTTCATGGCTGTCCGCCTTGTTCTCAAGCTCCCTCATTTCTCTTCAGGAGTTTAACTTAAGACTTATGGAATCACAAGAAATACCTTGTTCGAGACATTTCAAATGGTCTCCAGCCTCTAACATTGTAGCAATTTAGAGGATGTTTAGCATCGAGAAGCTCTTGAACTATTTCTCTGTCGTTCTGCACCGTTGGAGAACCACGTTTTACTCTTCTCACAGCCATATGCAATGGGGTGTTAGCGTCTTGATCGACCATAAACTCGAAAATAGATGCCAGACTCTCTTTGGTTCTTGGTTCAGTCACATAATTAACTCTGCACAGTAATTTGACGGCCTTGAGTTGCCCTTCCTGAATTGCAGCAATTAGCGCATTCCTATAATAATAAAAAAGGGTATTAAGTTCGCTCGTTTTGGAAGGTCTTTAGAGACTTGTATTTGGAACTCATGACGAACGGAGAGACACCGATATCCATCAATAGTCTCATATAGCTCAGTTTGTCTTTATTTTTAAATGTAGTGATTCAATTTGGTTGAAGAATTGCATATTGTTACCCAGATAAGCAGCCCAATACATCATGCGGTAGGCATACTTGACCCTTCCCTTAGGGATAAATGAGAATGGCTTAAACACATAGCAAGGAGTTTTTTCGTGGAGAGCAACATGATCATCATCATTTTTATTCTAAAGCATTGAAAGAATATGAACTCCTTAATTTCGCTCGATGTTACTGCTTTTAATTCTTCATTAGAGTCTGCATGTAATAAGCTGTGTGCAGCATCAGTGGTGCCAAGAACCTCCTTTAGCAGTCCAATGCTCACGCTATTTAGTTGAGTGCTGAGCAAAATCTCCGCTACCTTCAGAATACAATTTTACTACGGCCTCCTGAAAAAAAGAAGTCAATACCTCATCTTTTCTTTCGCAATACTGGATCATATCAATAGGAAACAGTTTATCTGCATTCTGTTGGAAAACTAACGCAAGATCATGATGCTTTTTGAACCAGAATCGTTGGAGTAATACCTAAATGTGAGTCTTTCGAGAGTAAAAGCTATAAATTTTGAAATTCATTAGTTTCAGCGGATGAATGCGATATATCAATACTTTTATCAACTCAATGTCTCCATGATAGCAGGCCCAATGCAATGGATTATTCGTATTCTTATATATCCTGAGGCTTGCACCTAACAAACCAAAACCATTTGAATTTATTATCTTCATGACATCGAAAGACCTTGCTCCAGCAACATGGACACTATTTTTGTTCTGTAAGCATTAGTTGCATCCACATCTTTTTTCTGGTGTTTAGATGGCGAATTAATCTCTTCGGCTTCGATTGGGTATCCCTTAACACACGCAAGAATTAGTGGTGTGTGGCCTTTGAAAAGGTGAATGAGGGTGGCATAAAGGGTTTCGTATACCAAATTCATCTTTATTATCAATGAAGTTCAAGCGATTTTCAATCAATCTCTCAATTAAGAATTGAACTATTTTTTCTTGTCCTTCATAGCAAGCCTGAGGTGAAAATGTAAGCAAAATGAGTGAGATAGCTTTTCATAGTTACGCAGTGGAGGATGGTTCTGCCAGTATAGTCTTTTTGCTGGAAAATTCTAGCTGGATGACCTTTGTAGTTCTCAAAAAAGTGCTTTATTGGTTCAAGGAGACCATCTCTTGCATTCTATGGTTCATAAGTTCTAGATCTGCTTGAATTAATCAATACTTCAAACAGCTTAGTCTCATCTCTTTCGGTGATATGACCTGTGAGGGTTGCACCCATTAAAGCTTCAAAATTAATTTATCTCTATATAAAAGTATATAGAATTTAAACTTGGAATACTACTTTAATAAATTGTCGGTTTCATCTTTTTGAGAATTCAGCAAAACTAGTGGTTATATGTACTGAAAGCAATATATATATATCTGTGCTTTTCTTGAAAGCAATGAGAGCTTTTTGCGTTTTTCCGCTTAATAAAACAGTCCAAAGTGGTATCCTCAGCAGATGTTATTTCCTATCAAACAAACTAAAAAAAAAATCGCTGCTCTTCATTAATTTCTATCAAGTACCATTGAAGAATAGTGACAATGCGATGAATATGATTATACTTGAGTAATTCTATAAAGCAACTCTGTCAGCGGTTACATTTCTGATCAACCAACAATTACCCGAAAATTAGAAGTTTTTTTTTTTAAGACTCTTGCTGATCAGAAAAATGAAGTAGAATATGGAATAGAACTGATGTGACTCTGCGAATTGAGAATCGACACTTGTTACTTAACAAAGCAGCCAAAACCCAAGACTTCATATATTTACTTCAAAATAGACAAGATAGATTCTTTTATTTTGCCAAAAAATTCTTCACTCACGCAAATTTCATCATATAAGATCTCCTCAAATTGCTCTGTGGTGAGCTCACTGAACGCCTCCTTCTGACGGCAAACCGCTATGCCAACTATTTCAATCCATGCAGGACTAATATTGACCTCTTTCTTGAAAATCTCATATTTGCGAGGGAAAATAAACGTTGAAATTCCCCCATCCACCACAACAACGTTATGTGGAATTTGATCTTTCATAAGTACAGATATGATCTGCCCACTAATTTTCGAGATTTGGTTAAATAATGGCTCTTTTTCTTTGACTTTTTCAAAATCAGGCACTTTTATCACAAACGCCTTCGCAGGATAGTCTGTAGTTTCTTCTAGTATGATCTCAATTTCTCCCTTTATTACACAAATTTGTGGCCATAAGTATTCGGGCATCTTCAAAATTCAATATTACCTCAGGCATAGAAATGGTCATTTTATGAATAGGCTTTGTGGTTGCACTTTGTATTGCAAGTTTTCCGCTTGGAAACAGTTGAGGCGAATGAAAGAGATGATAATGTAAATGATTAACTGATGCTCCTCCTAGTACCCCATTGTAACCAATGCTAAGTCATATGTATATATGTGAGGATAATGTTTTTGACCTTTGAAGCAATTACCAGAATTCTTTCGGGTTTAGAAGCGAATAGAGGTGAAGGACTCGCATGAAGCTGTTCTCTCCAAAGACTTGCGGGAGCTTTAGTGATGGATATGGGATAATCAATGTATGATATCTTGCAATTGGGTAAGCATTTATCAAAAAACAGGAAGCTTTGGATGCGATATCAGAGATATTATAATAAGGCTCGGTTTCTTGATAAACGAAACGACCGTTTTCTTCATCATAGTATAACAGAGTTTGGAGAGGAGGTGTTTTCAGGAAATGAAATTTAGAATCATCAAAGGGGAGCATAATTGAGTTTTTCTTTTCACTTTCTTTAAATGGACTCGATTCCTTTGAGTCAGCAAACTCATGCTCTTCCTTTATTTGAGTTGGCGGCTTCTTTGCATAGAGATCAGGGTTATGGTAAGCCACGTGCCCTTTTTCCAATGTTCGCAATTTCACGTTTTCTAATTTGCTGAGAAAGATAGAGCTTTTCATAGTGTCTTTATACAGAGAATCCCAAAGAGACTTAAATTTAGCCTCAAGTGTTTCGCTGTTTAGCTCCATGCAAAGAGTTGAAAATTTTATTTCTGAGTTCAAAAAATTAAAAATAGTTGTAACTTGATTCGAGTCGAAAGAGAAAAAAAAGAAATGGTATGACGCTTGCCGTGAGATTTCGATCAATTATAAATTCCCATTCCATTTTTCTACATATTTTCTTCCTGAGGCAGTGATATGAGTATAGAAGAATGAAGAAACTATGCAGGCAAACTTAAAAGGCAATTACTCCGTAGGATCACTTTGGTGTATGGTAATATGATTATCACAATATGCTAGAGCACTTTATACGCTACCAGAGTTAAATCAGATACTACATTCAAGATCCAGCAAAAAAATTTTAAAAAATCACATTCTTGTCTAAATTTTGTGAAATTGTTTAATGATCGAGCAGGGACCTTTCTAGTCGTCAAAAGTGAATGTTTGGTTAAATCTAACTGAGGGTTTAGCAACCCACTCAACTCTCCCTTGAAGTTGATCGAGGCAGATTTTGGTTGTATTAGTGCACCAGGAGTAACTACTTGGGTCACTATTCCTTTTAATTGGGCCTGAAAGAGGGTTGAATGTCGAAACAGTTTTATCAGAAGTATTCATGGAATTGTCAATATTCTTTATATCAACACAGCAGACATTATGGTGGGTAGCGTCTTCAGGAAAGCAGTGATCAGTTTCATCAGTTCTCCATTCATATGCAACACCAGGAATCTTTAACGTTCCACATTTAACTTTCCTCCTAACAAAATATGAGAATGTTCACCTATCCTGCTTGAGAGTTAAAATACCTGTCTGTTGGCATCTGATAGGATTGAAAATAGTTAGATTGATTTGTAGTGTTGGAACTGTCGTCCTTCTGGCTATTAGCTTTAATTATGTTTGAATTTCCAGAAGTCAGATTTCTTCGAGCATCAAAATATTCGTAGCCTTTGCAAGATCGATTGAGCTAAAGAAGTCATTGCAATTCAAACCTGTCTTTGCACCAAATGCAAGCAATCCTACAATAATTATTGTTTTATTTCGCGAACTCCCTGAGAAAGAAATCGTCTTCATCGAAGATTAAATAAAAAGGAATGTTTTATTTTCCAAATAAATCTAATTTGAAATCATTTCTACGAAAAAGTCGGAGGGAAACTACTTTATTCCGAGTTTAAAAAAGAATTGTAAAACCAATCCTATAACGCGACATAGGGATAGAGTATAGACATCATTTCTTGGAAGCATTTTAACTCCAGCAACGGTGTAAAGAGGCGCCATACTTGAGACCAAAAAATGTAGACGAGGATAAGGGACGAGGTTCATGGTAATTTTGTTCAGATCGACTATTTGAAACATCAATACAGAAACTCAATAAGCGCGTTAAAATCCCTGAGAAAGAGAAAAGGCGATCTCTTTTTTATTTTTCTCATTAGAATGTAACAGAAGTAACTTTACGGTATATATGTCACAGTGGCTCACGGACACCGCCGAATACTGAAGTTATAAGCTCCTAAGTCAATTATTGAGCAGAGCAAATAAATATTTCGCTGTTGCGTCATGAAACTGTCTGTTCTTTCATGATTTTATTTTTCATCGAGAGAACATGAGGCTTAGACCTTAAATAATTCAGATTAGATTTTGCTTAACTTTTCCGCAAAGAGAGAATCTTAGCTAAAAAAGACATTCCACTCTAAATTGTTTAAATTTTTATTGAAAAGCTATAAATCAGAGAGAGAAATGAAAGCCGTTGAAAGAGTTGCCGAGACGATATCATGGTTTCCAGGACATATGTACCGCGCTCACAAGCTCATGCGTGAGAAGATCAAATGGATTGATGTTTTTATTGAAGTCAGAGACGCGAGAGTTCCACTCGCTTCGAAAAATATAGAAATTGATATGATGCTGGAAGAGTTCAAAAAGCCGAAGATCATCATATTCAATAAATATGACCTATGCAATCAGCGAATCACCAATCAATACATTGAGAACCTCAAGAAAGCAAAGATTGAGTCAATAGCAGTGTCGGCTGAAAACAAAAAAAATATCTCGAAAATATTAGGACTTGCAAAATCTATCAAGCCTATTAAGTACAACACGGTTGGTATGTGGCTCATGATTGGTGGAATGCCAAATGTCGGGAAGTCGTCGATTATAAATGCATTGAGGAAGCAAGCTACTACTCTGTCACATAAAGATGTAACCAAGGCTACATCAACTCCATGCCAAACGACTTATGTAACAGGGTTCAAAATTAATGAGGATCCTTTGGCTTTTCTTGTTGACACTCCAGGTGTGATGGTTCCCAGAATCACTGATCAAGAAGTAGGGTTAAAATTGGCGCTTGTTGGATGTATCAGAGACAAAATCGTTGACAAAGAGATCCTCATTCAATATCTGTTCGAAGTCTTACATAAACAGAAGCTGTTCAAATACGTTGAAAAATATTCTATGGAAAAACCATGCCAAAATTACCATGAAGTGCTCAGAAGAGTTAACACAAAATACAGTCATCACAACATGGAAGCGACATATGATTTAATTCTCTCCCATTTTCGTGAAGGTTTGCTTGGTAAACTTACCATTGACGATATTACCTTAGGCATGGACTCGACTGAAACCAGGTGAAAACATTTCTTGTTAATATCGTCATGTGTCATCATTTCACTTGTAATCATATTCAGCGGTTAGTCAATTGAATAGAATTATCTTCGGCTGTTATTCAAATAGTTGCTCTTTCATACTCTTCGAGAATTGTTTTCAATAAACAGCTGCAAAAATTTTCTCAAAACCCTATGAGTTTATTCACCCTTTATATGTCGAAGAGCCGAGAGTGGATTCCTCGCCACCCAATCATTAATTAAAAGAATTATTGAAATCTGGCATTCTAGGCAACACTAAGCAATTCAAAACTTCCTTAATACAGAATTCTCAAAAAGATAGTCATACAAATTTTTTTCTATCTTATCCTTGTCCTCATCGTCTCATTACTATACCCTTCCTTGTTTAATAATTTAATTCCAGCTTAATTATTAAACTTCAGGACCCCCTCCTCAAAAATGAGTACATTCCCGTTTGCTCAAGAATAAATTATTTTTAGAAAAAAGGCTGAGATCAGAATAAATTTATTTCACTAAAATGGAATCATCAAGTTCAACATTTGAAGTCAAGCTTCTATCATCATGGGATGTCGTCTATAGCAATCCTGCAACAGGAGATGGTGCTTTTCTAAGCAAAATCGATAATTTCGAGATCAGAAAATTGGAGAAAGGGTATATATCCTATTACAATCGGAGCCTTGTGGAGAAAAAACCACCAACTCAGGTTGGAACTGACGCTGAAAAACCGGAAACGAAGTCTACCTCTGATCCAAAAGAAAGCGAAAAGAAAGAAAGCATTACTCTTCCATTTGACGACACTAAATTTAATTTCCTTAAGACAAAGCCGTTTCAAACGCTGCTCTATTATGATGAAGAAAATGGCAACTTTGTATATCAGGAAAGCGATTCTTATTTTGCTATTTCCAAAGTCCCTCCAACTGCCTTTTGTTTGATTGGAAATGGTTATCCTGTGGCTCGTTATCACACCATTATAGTTCCACGTCCCTTGTTGAAATTGCCTCAAATTTTCCGAGAAGATTGCTTTGTTGGGGTTCTTCATTTATACAACTCTCTCAATTCCAACGAATTTTGGTAAAATTTTTTTCCATCTTCTCAATATCTGAAAATTTATTGTGATTTAAATAGTATCGCTTACAATAGTGTGTTAGCTGGGGCCTCTGTGAATCAGCTGCATCTCCATATCTTCCATATTCCGCAAATCATTTCGAGTGGAGAACTTGCGATAGAGTCAGCAAAAACTGAACTTATTAAAAAAATTAGTTTCAACGAATCTCAAGTAAATAACCTTGCTTAAATCTCTGGAATAATGCCAATTGGTAGAGAGAAACGGATTTATCACTTGAAGAAACGACTGAATATCCTGTGAAAGCCTTTGTAATCAGAGCACCAAGCCTTGCAACAACCAAAGAAAAGGAAGCAATATTCGAGCAAATTGCAAAAGTAATCGGAAAAATTGTATCCGTTCTACTTAAGGAACAAATTCCGCATAATGTTGTTGCTGTCAAAGGGGGAACATCAGTCTTCATTCTTCCTAGGAAGTCCAGCACTGCTGGAAAAGATGTGCAGCCGAGACCAACCTGGATAGAGTTGGTTGGTATCAGGATATGCCATGAAAAGCAAGCATACGACAATCTTACTGCCGAATCATATGAAGAATTTTTAAAGAAAGAGATCTCTGTTGGAGCGGCAGATTTCAAGAATATCAAAGAAACTGCTCTATCTTTATTATAGTATTGGCCGGAAGAAGCTCCATTGAGCTTTCGAAATTGGCCGTGAGTATATATCATCATTAAGGTTGAACATCATAGAAAACTTGTATTCAATATAGAATGAATGTAAATAAGGAGTTACAGATACACATATGCTTCGTTATTATTTTAATCTAGTTCCTTCCCGTCCTCTTGAATCATTTAACATTTTAGTTAGTCCGAAATAAAAGCAATAAAATCTTTGATAGTAACTTGATAGAAGAACAATAAATCTGTTTGATTCCCATCAAAGTATTGTTCACATGAAAAATGCTCGGCTTGTCTTTACTATTTAGAAATGAATTGAGAATACTGTCTGAAACATTTCAATATCTAGAGAATTATGATAGCTTAACTCTTCATCTCGAGGTTTCTAGTTCATATCCTTCTTTATCTAATTTCTAAGCGAGAAACCAGGCAGCAATCAAATCAAAATTTATATATTTATTATATAGATAACTTACTTAAAAAAAAAAACAACCAAAAAAACACTAGAAGCTTCGTTAAAATCATTAAACACTATTTTTCTGCGATCGATCATCAAATATTTAGTATTCACTTATTACACTGAAAAATTTCAACATCAACTCTTATTTAATAGGCATTTATTTCAATGGATGCAATATATACTTTAGTTATATATTTTAGATTAGGTAGTTTTGAATCTTAAAATTAAGTTAAGAGAGCAATTTGTTTATCCCAAAGCATTTTTTTCTTGAAATTTGCCAAGTTGTTACGTGCTCTCAATATGGTAATGCGATGTTCCTCTCACCTAAGAAAGGGTTAATTATCAACGTTATAATGTTCATAAAACATACCCAAATATCCTTAAAAACTTTGTCTTTCAAGGAATGTACCTTCACAACACTAGCGCGGCTATCCCAAGGATTCAATTTTTTATTTTTCTGGTCGATCAGAGATCATAAACAGTCATTAAATAGAAAAATTTACTCTTTCGATTGTTATTGGATCACGTCCAGTCAACGACAACGCAATAGCACTGCTCAGTATCTCTGCCTAATTTATAGTAACAAAAAAAATTCAGACTTTTGAATTTAGCGTTCAGGCAATTCAACCTTTTTACGATCAGCTAATTCATCTTCAATGTACTTCTTGCGGATCTTTTCTTCTTTTTCAAGTTCGTCAATTTCTGCTTTATGAACAAAGCGATAAACGTCCTGTTCCTCTGTGAAAACTTAAAGGAGGAAAAAATGAATATTTATATGGTTGGCTTAATTACTTTCTGAAAATTTTTTTCTACTGATGCTGCAAACTTCTGAATCTCCCTTAACCAGCACAGATTCTTCACGTGGCTTCCAGTCCATCATTTCTTTGAATCCAAACATCTCCCCTGGCAATATTTCCGTGATAACTTGAAAGTTTCTGATTCTCTTCCGGAAACCCCACAGCCATTTCTGCGTTGATATCGGCCAGTTATTCATTACTTCCGTAGACATTGTAGCCTCTCTGGACAACTTTCCACTTAGAAGTATATAGAATTCGTTAGCTTTGGCATCCTTTCTGTATAAGACTTCGTTCTTATAATATTTCTTATAAGTAAAGCCCGCACTCAGCAAATAAACTTTCAGATCTGAAAACGCCTTGAAGAAAGAAATAGTGCGTAAAAAGTGGAATATTTCCAGAGGTCCTTGCTTTTTTACTGCCTCGGGTCGACTAAACAGATCATAAAAATCATATGTCAACAAGAAGGCAATAATTGCTCCCTTCGGAGAGTTAACTACAAGATCAGCCGACCTGTTCATACGATTCTCTAGAGCTTGTCGACCTATGATCTCTTTTTTTTGATAAGCAGCTTTTTTTTCGCCGTCTTTTTCCACATGAACAGTTCCCTCGAGTAATATCCATAGTCCAGTTGCAGGATCTCCCTCCCGGCAGAGATACTCTCGATCCTGATAGTGTCTCGCTGAAATTTTACGTCCTAACTTCTGAAGAGTCATTCCATCAAATCCGCTGAATATATCGAGTTGTTTTAGAAACCCTGCGATAGCTAACTGCTCATAAAAATCTCGTGTTTGAGGATCTTTCATTAATATATTGCTCACTTTATGTTCCTTAAGACGTCGTTCTCTCTCAAGTTGTGTCAAGAAACCGTCCTTTTGCTTGAAGTAATCGGGAATATGAGGAGCGTCCTTACATGGAATCTGAGACTCCGGGGGATCTTGCTTTATATACGCTGAATTAGTATTAGTTCTTCCGAATTTCTTCATGAATTTCGCATTTTGCAAGATAGCTTTAAGGTTGAGTTCAGTTAATGAAATGAGCTCTAGGTTTAATCCATGCGAGCCGTCAATTAAATTTTCTCCGAAAGGATAATCCTCATCAATATCAGACCCAGATACCATCTGAGTAGAGACTCTTCTTTCACTACCTAATTCTAGAGTTGAGTCTGGTATCTTCTTTTTCGCTGTTCCCTTATCTTTTATGAGAGATAAATCGAGAGATGTGCTCGCTTCACGAAGCGTTGAAGAATTGGTCTTTAGGGATGATATTGCTTTTCTTTCGCATCCTTTATCCTCACTTTGTTGTTGATTTGGAGAGATTTCAGTTTCATTATACGTCTCTTCGTTTTTCTTAGATAATTTGACAACACTACGTGAACGTTTTGTTGGACCTTTACGAAGCACAGATATCTGGCCTCTGATTTCCCTTTGCTTTTGCATTTCATCGAATCTAAGGCTCATATCTGCTTTGATAAGAGGATTTAGTTCTTTCTTATTAGATGAATTCCAATTCGTTTCATTATATCTGCTTTGTTCGGCCTTTGCCATCGAGCCGCCTTGAATCTTGGGCAGTATATAATGTTGAGTTGATGTATACCGATACCTATACGAACCAAGCTGATCATCCTCGCTTTTTCGAGAAGAAACAGGAATTGATTTGATATGTATAGAATGCTCCGTATCACTTGTTTGAGTTTTGAAACGAGTGGAATAGTCATCTGTTGAGGAGGTGTGCATCGAAGAATACCTCAATTTTACCCGCTCCAGACTCGAATTTATGCCATCAGAACGGTGAGTATTTAAAGTTGCATAGGTCTTTCTTAAATGTGTCTCAAAGGCACTAGGGAACGAAGCTTCATGTTGATTGGACTCCAGTTTGCTGAGAATCTCTCCTACTCCCTAATTCCAAAATCTATCATCTCAATACCGAAGGTGATTTACTGTTAGTTCAAGGTCAGGCTCAGTTGCACTTCTTTTCATGAATTGCAATAAAATCCACAATCAATAATTAATCCTTTTAATTTTGCATTAAAAGGCCTATAGACTTCACTATTTTCTGGCTCTAGATCTTACTCAACAAGAAAATATTCACTTTTTCGGATTCTTATTATTCCAAGCACATAACGTAATTGACTTACTCTTCAGCTCACATGAAATCATAAAATAGACTCTGCTACAGCTTATAATTAAAAGAAACTGAATATTCTTTCTCCGAAATCTGACACAATACTTTGATGCAAATAGCTTTTATTATGAGGTATCCACTGACTAATTGTGTATGAAGGGGTTTTTTCCCGTTCTACAATGTCTAATTCCATTTCTCTTTGTGAATCAAAGGATCTCCGATACTTACGCTTGTAAATGACATTGGTGTTGTAGGATTGACCATGGTCTTTGACCTTGCAATTTCTACTTCTTGTTCGTCGATTTCAGGGAATATCTTTACAAGATAGGGTATCAATTGAGGATCACGTTCAATTTCATAGTCCAATTTTTCGAGAGTTTTTAGCATGTCAGCACCAAGCATTTTGATAATGACATTGTTATGTTCTTTTCTCTCAGGATTGGGATCGTTTTGAAGTTTCTTATAAGCCAGATAGATTTTCAGCAAGCCTGGTATCGAACTATAGTCCTCTCTCTTGCGTTGATAGCTGGGATTCTCGCTCTCATAGATGACCGAATCATGAACATTCGAATAGAGTTTCGGTTCTGGTGTATAATTAAACAGCTCAACTTGCTCTCTGGTAAACAACAGATCCTTCAGTTTTTCGAGCTGGTTAACTCTTTTCACAATAGAAATGATGTCAAGATCCTCTCGCAGTTTTTTCTCGGCGGCGAAGTATTGATAGAGTTTAGTTCTGGTCTTGCCACGCCAGAAGCATAATACAGTTTCAAGATATCGCCAGCAGCTCGATTTCATTTTCTCCTTGTCAATATACCTTGAAAAGATTCGATGGAAGCTGGAAATTTTTCGATCTGAAGCTTCGTGGTAGCTTTCATCTGGATTTTCTTGATCCATGAATGAAGAACTTCGTGAGTTTGCGCCGTCTCTTTTCTCTCTCTCCACCGTGTAGATATCATTAGCGATGTAATTCTTAATTTTGTACTGGTTGTATCTAATCGCCAAGTAACCAAATGCCGCAAACAATAAAGGAAAGAGTCCTCCAACCTTCGACATGAGATCAGGTATTTTCATATATTTACGGTAGTAAGTCACCCCGTTGATGTCCATTCTGATCGTCACATTGATAAGTTCATTGGTTCCGTAGTTGAAATATTCGTCTCTAAAATTTGATAGTGGGATGTTCCAAACAATCCTAGTGCCGTTGCTCCGACTATACGCAAGGTTATCATCAGTTAAGATAGCCTGCTTTGTCAAATAGATATTTGAAAATATTTGTATTCCACCAGGAGGACTTAAGAGGTATTCTTGGTTGCTAATGTTTCCCAGTGTCGGATGATGATAATCATATAGATTAACTAGGAAAGTTGGATAATACACCTGAAATCTCATTCTTCCGATGCTTGTGAGAGTGTTACTGATATTTTCTGGACTTGCACAAGGAGGCAGTCCAAATTTCTCATGGGTTGCGTTGCTACATGGATAAACTGAAACTTTGAGAAAACGGAACTCAGATCCAAGGAAATTTCCGGCCAGAGTCAGGTTAGAAGAACGCGGGTCAGACATGTTGGGACAGAACAAAGTTCCCATATCGTAATCATTGTATTGCTTCTCAAAATTGATTCCGCTGAGATTTGTGAAGTAGCTCATAGGGCAGGGAATCATTTGGGTAATGTTGGTCTTCTTTACTTGAGTTCCGTTTGGCAGTCTGGTGTAATCTGAGAGTTCCAACTGAAAATCTAAGGCTCCATTCAATAAGGTGTTGGTTGATCGATTAAATCCCACAGCAAACATAAAATTAGTGCTGTTGAGCTGGATCGACACGTCAGGGTCGACGATCGTTGAAGTGGAGACGGTAACAACACTTCTTGCTATCAACTGCGCGAGATAAAACCCAAATGCTATAATTGTCATGAGAACAAGTGTTATTGAGAGACACCCGCCTGTACTTGTTCTCAACATTTCTGTGTTTTTGACATATACGAAACCTCGCTGACCAAACAAGTCAAAATACTGGAGAAACTTGGTCTTTCCTGTTTCCATTTCGAACGAAAAGTTTACTCTTATTTATGGAGATCCTGATTCAGATTTGACTTTAAAGATTGACTAAATGTTAAAATAGGATCATAAATGCTGAAGGCTTGAACCAGTTTTATATGAGATATCTAATTGTTTTTGACCTTGGAAGCTTTAATCTGGAGAGATTGAATGACGCATCCAGGATTTGCATTTGACTTGTGGAGTTGGGTGTTTTTTAAAAATATTTCTTTCGTAGATTGTTACTAGTGATCAAAAAAACTTAGCTCTTGTTGAGAGAGAGAAAGGATAATGCCACATCTCTCGATAAAATTTTTTGGGTTGAAGAGAATGTTCAACCGAAAATGTCTTAAAAACTTAATTATCTATCACCACAAGGAAGTGTGGCTAGTCTGATGATTGAAGAAGGAAACATAGTAGAGGAAGGACCAGCCATTCAATTTGATTTCAAAGTTCAAAATTAGCCAAAATTTGTCTTTGACGCTATTTCTGAATTCTTCCGTTTTATAACTTTTACAAATTCACTTCGCATCCATTTATGCTAACTAATGTTCTGTAGTCAATATGTTTCAATGTTGTGCGATGAAGGCTCAGACTCGCAATGATGTTTATGGGTTGTGGAGGGATATTACTGATTTGGAGAGATATTGTTGTACTCACTTAGCAGAATCTCGAAATCAAATGATTTAATATAACCCTACTAATTAAGAAATAACGAACGTTGACAGCACCTTGTCAGCTGTAATTTATTTGATCTTTTTGCTTTCATTACGTCGTAAATTTTCATCACTTCTCAAATGAAAGGCAAATAAGAAATAACCTTTCCTCTCTTATTAGATCGAATTCAGTTCTTTGACGGTCTTTTTATTAATTTTCAAAAGTGTGCGGGCAACAAAATCCAGATGTGAAAGTTTTTTCAATCAAACACTCCTTTTCTTTTAATTCGATAGCACTCGCGATTTGAACATAAACAGAATAGAATACAAGAAGCATATTTTACGTAATTTTCAGAAAAATTATTGAGAATATATAATGAAATCTGATTTATTTTGCTTGAAGAGTTTTAAGTCTTCTTCCAAAGCTTTATTAATCTAAAGCAGCAGCAGCTGCTAATGAGATAGACCCTTTGGAAAAAGCCATCATTCTTAAACATCTATTAAGCAAGCTCATCATCTTATTATTTATTAAACAATAACAACTGGAGAATTTCAATAAACTTTGATTTCTTACAAGAGGTGGGTAGAAGGAAATTAATAAAGGAATTTGCGCTTTAAATTTTGCAGATAGAATGAAAATTGTCAGTGATTTTTGAGGGTTTTTTCTCTGTAAACTGTATAGTCTCTCTCTTGAGGACTTCAAATCCATCGATATATATATTATAACGTCTTTTTGCTGCGAATTCACTGTTGGAGATATGTTCTCTGCTTCTTGAAACTGAACAGTCAGCATTTGACATCACATCTCATATTCTCAAATTTATTAGCAGCATATTAATTTGGTCAGTGCACTGAGGAATCGTTGAACCTGATCGCAGGTACGTTGAAAAAATAATCAAATTGGATGATTGGAGATTAATTTTCACAAATGATCGCAAATCAAAAACAGAAAAATTTATGAGACAGTACAGCTTGAAGAACTGAAGGTAAATTTTGCTCTTTTTGAGAAAAATCATAGTTGTATCCCATATAAAAATCTGATTTTAATCATGAAAAAACTTTCAAAGAACAAAGGAAGGAACTCAAAAACAGCTGCTTCTGCCCAAATCCCTAAGTTTTTAACCAAAACCTTCGAAATACTCGAGGTAAGAGGCCTAATATTCTCGCTTTTTGATTACAACTAAATAATAGAATAATCAATTTCCACAAGCACTGCGATGGGAAAATGAAGGAACCGCAATACTCATCGAAAGCGTGGTTGAACTCGAAAAAGTGCTTCCTTGCTTGTTCAAGCATAAAAACTTTACTTCATTTATCAGGCAGGTAACACTAATCATGTGATAGCCCCTAATCTTTGAGTAGCTCAATTTATACGGCTTCAAAAAATTAAAGACGAATTTTTCTCAGCACATATACTACCATGAATGCTTCCAAAGCGGAAAGAAGTAATGATATTTCCATTTCAAATTGAAATTATAATATGTCATAGAAATTTGCTTCGATTAGTAAAGCGGAAGAAAGATGATGATGCATATGATGACCAGTCTCAGTCTGAGGAAGGTAATTCTGATGCAGAAGCAGAAAAACGGGATTTGCTTATGGAGGTAACATTCGAGATGGGAGCCTCGAAGAAATTTAATTATTTTTCTACAAAAGAACAAACGACTGAAAAAACTTCATCAAGCGCTAACGACGAGAATAAATGCCCTGGAAAACAAACTCGATCAATTTGCCGAAAATAACGCCCTGCTGCTTCAAATAGCTCTGAAAAAAGAGTAACGATTCTCCGCGTGAACAATGGAAGAGATCATTTTGTAGGAAAGAAATTTCTTCTTTCAAGAATTTGCTGGAAGCAGAAAAAGAGGAGAGTAAAAATACTGAGAGTCAAGGAGATCTTAGCCCCCAAACGATACCTATCTCAGTAGAGAAAGTAATCAGAGAGAGAGATCCAGTATATTAACTAAATTATAGGTTGAAAAATTGGAGCCGATGATAAAGATCAATGTTAAACCCAATCCTTCTATCTTCCAATTCAATTGCCAAAATTCTGCGTTTGTAAAAGTTTCAAGATTGAAATGCATCAAAGAAGAGGAAGGATCCGATTCTGACCGAAGAAGTGAAGGAAATAGCCCCCAAAATACCATAATTGAAGAACGCAAAGGATCGTCAACTCTCAATTGCTAAAAGAAACAAGAATTCAAATTGTCAATGAGCATTTGAAAGTTTCGATTGCAAGTGCATAATTTAATTCTTCTCGCTCTCTTTTTTTTTTTGGGTCTGGATTGAAGTGCATTAGCAAGAAAGATATATGTTGATGTTGGGTTTAACGGCACATTTACTATTCAAGCAATGAGGATTCATTTTATATACTGTCTGATTTAACAGAATAATGTGTATGCTTCTTCTTGAATATTCGATTTTAATTAAAGCTTCGCATTTATTTTAATTTCGAAGGTGCCACCTGAAGCTTCCTCTTATCGATCGAATTCTTCCGCTTGGTCTCTAACAAAGTAATAAGAAATAAGAACTTAAATGATAAGGATCCACCTTTTCCCTTATTTACCCTTGAATTGTGATTAGTTTTTGAGAAATATATCTAACTGCCTTATTTCCTAATATTCGAATTGTTGACTGAAGTGCTTCTCTAGACGAAACTCACATTCTCAGTTATCCTTTAGGTTGTGTGTTTGAACCAGTAAAAATGTTGAGGCTCTCATTTCGAAAACCATTAATTTTAACAATTTCTGTGAGTTTGATAATGCAAAATTTGCCCTTTCCTCCTCGTCAGATCGAAGGATTTTTAAAAGGCAAACTGGGAATTAAATAATGTAGATTTCAAAAGATTTTGATTTTCATTCTTCTGTAAAACGAGAAGTTGTTATTCAAGACAATTCTGGTTGTAGTTTTTCAAAAAAACGGTATTTGGAACAACCGAGAGGCTTTTGAGCAACGAAGATGGCTTCCGCCAAAAAAGCCGAAACTAGCTGCAAATATTCAAGTCGAGTCGTCGTAATGTTGCAAAAATTTATTGTAAGTTCATGAGTTTCGTACTCTTCGCTTCTCATAATGTGGACCCAATTAGACATTGAATAGGAACTCAATGCCTCGAAAAGATTTTTTGCTGCACGTACCAGAATTGCGAGGTGTTACAGCCAATTTAATTTTGTTCAGTCTAAAATTTATTTGCCTGCCCTTTCACATAATGGTTGATACGAGCGAAAAAGTCGTGACTTTGAAGATAAAAAGAAGTTATCAACAAAACTGTGAGCTGAGCAACAAATCCAGCGAAAACGCAGAAGGGGATATCAAAACCATTATTAATAATTTTACGGAGGAGAATTTGCTCCAAAATTCTGATGTGAATGACCTGGCAATCCTTAAAAAGAGAGTCACTGAATTTGAATTCATAGATGATGAAAAACGACTTGCAGAAATCTCTGAACTTCTTACCAAATGCACATCAGTTGGCATTGACACAGAGCAAACCTATGATGACTCTTATCATGGTTACATCTGCCTTATCCAACTCAGCACACAAGATAAAAATATTATCATAGACACTATCGTGTTGCATGATGTAATCGCACGCTACCTAGGCCCATTATTTCGCAATCCCAATATAATCAAAGTCTTTTACGCTGGAAGTACTGATTTGTTATGGCTCCACCGAGATTTCCGAATTAAAGTGGTCAACTACTTTGACATTCATGCTGCAAGCGCTTGGATGAATAAGCATAAGGATAACAGTTTGGTCGGATTACTAAAAGAATACTGCGGAATTGAAATGGAAAAAGCTTTGAAGAAAGAATATCAGACCTCGGATTGGAGGCTGAGACCTCTAACTCGAGCTCAACTTGAATATGCTTGCCTCGATTCAAATTACCTGCTTTACTTAAGAGCAAAAGTGCTTGAAGCTATGAATGCAGCTAAGTCCAAGGAGGAGGTTCTGGAATTTTTGCGTAAAATGCAATTGGTCTGTCGTAAAGACTACGAAAAGAAAGAAATACCCATTGATGCGCTCGACGCCGCGTTTTGTAAATGCCTTACTTCTTCTTCGCTTCTCGAACCTGATGATAAAAAGAAAACAAATCAACAAATATTACTTACGAAATACCAAATTCAGAGAGGGGCTTTCCTAAATCTCGCTTACTTTAGAGAAAAAATTGCTCAAGAGACCGACACTAACCCTAATCAGCTAATAAACAATCAGGATCTTCTATTATTGGCATTTAATATGGAGAAGGCGAAAGCGGAATTTTCAAAAATACCATTTTATGCAACGTACCTCAAAGAAATCACTGATATCCTTTCAGGCAAAGGAACCAAAGACTATTCATTGAATGTTGAGAAAAAGAAGCTGTCTGAGTGGTCAGAGGAGAAGTTGAAAAGGAAAGAAGAATTCAAGCAGAAATTTCTTGGCAATAAAACTGGATATGACAACTGTAAAATCTTGTCCCCTGATAATCAGCTATTGTGCTACTGCAGCAAAGAGAAAATTGAATGGTATTTAAAACGAAACCTTGGAGAACTAGTAAGTGAGGATCCCTCAGCAGTCCGATTGTTTTTCCAACCTTCTGGAAATGCTCTCAGTGATCTCACTGAGTTTAAAAATGAGTATGAGGTGTTCATGAAACACAGTCGTGAAAATCAATGTGTTGTATGTGGAAAAACTGATAATTTTTTCAAATATCACGTGGTACCTTCCTACTACAGAAACTATTTCCCCCTAGAACTAAAAAGTCATCGATCGCATGACATTTTACTTTTATGCTGGACCTGCCTTGTTGTTGCAAATCAAGAAAACGAAAAATTCAAGGCTGTCTTAGCCGAGCGCTATGGAGTTCCTTTGCTAGAGAAAAACATAAAATTAGAAATTGTGAGTCAAGCCGAAGGGCTCAAAAAGTCACTCTTGTTTTTCCAACAGCACAGAAGCCGGATGCCTGAAGATCGCTTCGCCAAAAGAGTTGCTGATTTTCAGTCCACTTTTCATGAGATCTATCAATGTGCGGAACTAACTGAAGATACTCGTGAAGAAATGTCTAAACTAGATTTCGATGAGAATGGAAAGGTGAAAATAAATGAAAAGCTTGAAAAATATTTCATTGAAAAGAAAAATTTCAAGAAGATCGTCCAAAAAACATCCAATCAGGATCTGAAGCAGAGTTTATCTGGAAAGAAAATTGTTGAAAAATTAAAAACGACAAAAGATTTCGATGAATTTGTGAACGAGTGGCGGCAATTCTTCTTAAAAGCGATGAACCCACAATTTTTACCTTCAGACTGGCTGCTCAAGTCCAATGATGATACTACTGGAACAATACCTAATGATGATGAAGAAAAGAAAGTAAACTATTCTTGAACAGTCAGAATAGCTCAGGTTGAAGTCTACTTGTATTTGTGTAATGTTTCTGTCTGAGCCCTTTGCATCGGATAAACATTTAGTCTCAAGTCATTTTGAGTGTCTCTGCTTGAATTTTATGAAAGTTTTAAATAACAATTACTTACATTGAAAGTAAAATTCTATCTCTCTTTTGCACCTTAACGATGAATAAATCTGACTAACTTCAAGCACTTTAGTTTTGTTACTCTAAACATGTTGAGTCGATGACACTGGACCATGAAAAAGAAATCAATTTATCATTTTCAAAGGGAAACTCTCTAATATCATTCATCAGAGTAATTGTCTAGTTCTATCGCCTCTATAGCGTTGAATCGAAAAATAATCTGTGAGTATTTATTTACTTCATCCTACAGCTCTACATTCAGGCTTATCATTTCTTCATTGTCAATACACAAACAATACTGAGTAATCAAGTATTACGACAAGATTTAACATTATGGAAATCACTTTTTTTAAAAAATAGTGCCAGATCATGGTATGATTAAACAAATGGAGTGGGAATACTATCAAGCGGCTGTGCAGCAATTATTTCTACTGATTTTTGGATCTTTGCTCCATCCCAGAAAAGCTGCCTGAAGTGATAATGACTATACTCTCGTCCTTCAAACGGACACCCTTCTTTCAGGCTTTTTGCTCTTGCTGAGATGAATTCAAAAGACACGTTCTCTTCAACGTAGACCACACGGCTCTTTTCTTCAATGATTTCAAAAGTCTTTGCGAAATTAATCGTAATCATTCTCTTGAGAGCAGTATACCCTCGACTGGCCAAAGAAATGTTCCAAAAGGATGGACCGTATAAAAATAAATATGTTGTATCCTCGTAGAAAGGCTTGATTCCGTCATGGCCTTTCGTCGCTCGAGCGACATTCATTTTCTCCAAATTGGAGAGGATGTCTTTTTTCTTTGGAATGGCTAAAGGCTTCGATATCTGGTATTTTAGCGCCATCTTCCAGGGTAATTTGATGGAATCTTGAGGGAAATCAGCCCAGATTTCAAAAATTCGGTCAATACTACCTCCAATAAAATTGAAAAGTTGTACAGACACCATACTAAAGCTTTCTTTTGACCAAACTGATTTGGGATCTTTTGCTGAGAAAGACACTTCGACAACTGATATCATCGCATTTCTAATGCTGTAGGTTTCCTTGACTTCCTGAGATGAAATCGTCATTTTTTTGGCAACAGTACCAATAATGTACTTTTGCAAGTAACTCGTCGATCCTTCCCAATGCCCGCAGCAAGGAGCACCTGCTGGGCCTAGATTCCAAAATTTGAAATCATCAGAAAGCAAACTTGGAAGACTTTGAGGCTTTGTGGCACTAAAGTGATAAAAGCTTTGGTGCAATTGAGATAGTCTCTCCTGGTCTGCCAAAGTGAATTGTGCCTCATCACGAGTGTGAGACGAACAGTTACGTGCGCCCATATGCACAGTCTCTGGACTTTATATCTATTCAGCTGTAATAATTATTTGCTGAGAATCTAAATCAAAGCCACCTCATATCCAGTAATCACTTCGCTGGTTTTTAATAGCGATAAAATTGTGACTACGAAAAAAATTGGCTTATTTTCAGTAATTATGGGCGTCTATGAGGCTTTTGGCTGAGCATTAACTTCTTCTTCTCGAGTTCTCGATCGTGAATTTCAAAGACCTATTCATCATTTTTGTACAAACTGATGCATTCTGATTCTAATTCAATAGCGCTGACTCTGGAGACTTAAGCAATTTTGGCTGTATTAATTTCTGTGAATGATATCAAGAATGATAAGGGTATCTGCTCTTGTATTTCCTTGTATTGTTGAATCCATCAAATCTCCTCTGTTGAGATCACACGTTCTTCAGGGTAAATCAGATATCAAGCCTTAACATATGCTACTCAGACAAAACTATCGACAAGATTTTTTCGTTTGCTGGTAAATCCATCATTTATGAACCTTAATCGGCAAAATAGTTTGTGATCAGTTCCCTTTCTACATCGCCGACAAGAATAATACCCCTTGCTTAATGACTGACTCCGGCATAATGATATTTAGAATATTGCTGGCATGGACTAAATTGTGTTGGTCTTATATTAAATTTGAGCGAAGGTTTCTCTTACGATTTTTACAATGTGTTACGCAGAATTAGCAATTCACTTCTCTATTTGAATAGATTTGGACTGAAACTGATTTTAATTTGAATTGAAATTTTGAGAATGAAATATCTCCTGAAGAACGAGCGTGCATCCAAAATTTTCATTACATGCTGCTCTTTGGCGTTTATCTTCATGGTGTTTTTGATCTTCTCTTCAGATGACCCTCAACTTTCTTCTGATAAGAGATTTAAGTCAAAGATTCTGAACAAACACAGGGAAAACTCGTTTTTTGAACCAGATCTCAAATGCAAGCACGATAAGCTGATGAAGGAAGTACAACCCATTTACCTCTATGAGAACGTACCCGTGAATCTGGATGCCACGATAAGCGCTGAAAGAAACCGAATCGCAGCTGGCTCTTCTGGCTCCTTTAAGCCGATCAGATTCCATGTGGACTACACAAATATTGAACGCTGGCGTACTCATCATCCAGAGAAGGTCGATTTTATTGTCAATCACCTTGTCCCTACCGCGATCAATTACTTCGAGAGAGTGATCACATTGTATCCTTTTCCGAAAAAAATATACTCGCCAGTTGAAGAGTGTGTTTCCGCAACTATACCTGAGAGACTTCTTTTTGAAGGTGTACGTGCTGATTTTATCCTAATCATTGATGGCTCAGATGACTATTATGATACTTATAGCGCTTACTCAGCTCCTTGTGCTTATAGTCGTCAGTATTTTGGCCGTCCTTTCCTTGGTGTTCTCAATTATAACCTTCCGTTCGTTTCGCTTGCTCCGGCCAACAAATGGAAGAGACTTTCAACTACGATGCACGAATTAACGCATTTGCTCGGGTTTAGCGAAAGACTGTTTAGCTCATATGTCGATCCAAATGGATCTCCATGGGGAATTGATAAGGTTGTGAAAAAGTCACGGTTGAGGGGGAATTCTGAAGGTATGGTCATGATTTTACCCCTTGTTGCTCAAGTAGCTCGCAATCATTATGGTTGCAAAGAATTAGAAGGACAAGAGATTGAAAGTCTCGGGGGCTCTGGATCCAGAGGATCTCATTGGGAAGCAAGGTCTCTCAAATCTGAAATCCTCACTGCAGTCAATAGTCCAAATCGAGTGTATAGCAACTTCACATTAGCACTTCTCGAAAGTACTGGTTGGTACCTTCCAAATTATGAGTATGCGCAAGAGATATATTGGGGAAAGGGGAAGGGATGCACATTTGTAGAAAAAACTTGTGAAGGAGATTTGTTTACAGAGTTTTGCTATACCAGCGACAAATCAGGATGCACCTTTGATAATATTGGGAAGAGCCGTTGCGAGAGAAACGTGGAATTTTTTGATACCTGCTTTACAAACGAGGGGATTGATGATGGGGATTGCAGATATGCTCAGAATATCTCTGATAAAGCAGAAGTTTTTGGAGAAGGGAGTCGCTGTATCGTCAGCAGTATCTCAGCTGAGCCTCAAAAACAAAATGAAGCTGGAAAATGTTACAAACATCGATGCATTTCGAAAAATAACAAAATGACTGTTGAGTTTGAGTTGAAAGATGGACAACGAATGCTATGTGATGAACCTAACAAAAAAATAAAAGCACCTAGCCCTTGGATGGGCAGCTTGGTGTGCCCGAGCGATATTAATGCTTTTTGCAAAAGTAAATCACCAAGTACTTGTCCTCATAATTGCTGGAATAATGGAATATGCTCAAGCGGAGTCTGTCTCTGTAATGACGGGTTTGAGGGAGACGATTGTTTTAAAAAGAAACAGGGATAGATTATTTTTGAAAATTTGAAATGTTCATACTAAACCTGTTCAATATGTATGTTTAGATTGAGGTATTGATTTAAATAGACTCGATCTAATCGAAAATATGCTTACTATGAATGAGAGGCTGTACGTTGTAGAGGTTTTTCTGGATCTGTAGTGATAATACTACTGTAAGTCTCTGCATTGCCAATCTTCCTATCAAAACTAATGAAATGTAATCTCTTTGGTCTTAACTATCCTTGATCACGCAATATATCAAAATAAAAGCATGAAACCTATCTACCACTCATAAATGATTTTTTTTTGTTTCAGTCATTCCTTCTGATACCTTCTTGTGTCAAAAGTAATATGGGGCTTGGCTTAGAAACCCGCTATCTTGAGTATCCATACAATTCATAGGAAATAGTTTGAATTTAGAAATAGAAATGTGCCAAGGGCTGTAATTCGTAGTTGTGATGCCAAGTATTCAGTTGCTTGACCTGTTAAAGTCAAGACCCCTAATCTTATCTAATTTCAAGCTTTGATCTGCGCCTCATTCTTATACCCTTCTTCCTTTTTAAAGGAAACATCAGAAAACCACGACGAAGAATCATCAGTAAAACCATTTTCCTCTCTAATCCGATTTCGATTAACACTATTAAATTAGATTAATCCTCGACTCAGATTTTAAAGAAAGTGGCAAATATGTCACACAAGATTTAATCTCCTGCTGTTGGCACGGAGAGCTAAGCTCTCTTCAAATTGTTGTGTTGCCGTGTGAATAGGAGTCTCGATAAGCGAAAAAAAGCCCAGACGATAAATCTTTTTCACATTCTATACCAATTTGTGATTTATCATAAATTTAGAACGATATTGTCACAAAATTTGTTAATGTGCTAAACTTGAGTCGATATTAATACTTATATATTTTTAATTAATGCGTAGCGTGATTTCTCAGCCTTCACAGATAAAGAAGGGCGACGATAGTGAGATTTCCGACCAAAATGGACCTACTTGTGGCATACATCTAGTCATTAACACTGCTGATCAGCCTCTCGATCGCTCGGCTTTTGATCGCACTCCTGATATCCATCTTGATCGATCAAATGACAACTCCTATATTAAAACGGGAAACCAAAGCCCGTTTACACCTGATACTACAACAGCTGACGGTATTATCAAAACAGTGCAAAAAGAGAAAAGCTCTCAGCATATACTCACAAAGCTGGCTAAAGGAAACTCAGAAGAAAATAAATTGCCGGTTGCTTCACAAATTGAGGATCACGTAAAACTTTTGGATATTCCATTCGAAGTCAGGTTAAAATTCGTGAGAAAGGTCTACATATTGCTGAGCCTCCAACTATTAATCACAATGGGGTTGTCAATTTTGTCTATTAAAACGGCAAAACGAGGATTTGGACACTTCCAATTACATAATCCCAAGATTTTGTTCGTTGTTTGCGCCTTTCAAATTCTTCTTAGCCTCACACTGCTCTGCGTTCGGAAGGTTTCAAGGACCGTTCCTTACAATTATATCTGCTTGTTCCTTTTCACTTTGGTGGAGTCATACATGATTTCTGCTGTTTGTGCCGTGTATTCTTCAGCAGACTCTACAAGTTGGGTTGTTCTGTCAGCAGCAATGACAGCCGGAGTTGTGATTGGACTGACAATTTATGCTTTTCGTACGAAAACAGACTTCACGATCAGGTATGGACTAATATATGGAGCTGTGTTTATTGCGATTATCCTTGTCATCGCGACATGGATCCTGAAATTCAGCTATGCTGCGACCTTTATAAATGCAGGGTTCGCAGTGGTCTATTGTCTGTTTATAATTTATGACACGCAGCAGGTGATTGGAAAAAATAGACACGGATTACATATTGACGACTATGTTTTGGGCGTCGTGATTCTCTATACGGACATCATTGGATTATTCATTTCAATACTTCAAATGTTGAGAAATCCAAGTACTTAATTTTTTTGGTTGCTTATAGCTAAACGCTGTTTGAGAAAAATTGTGTTTTATGAATAATCAACAACACTTATTTTGATCCTAATGAATGATTGAAGTTATATCTCCCAGGACCTTCATCTTTCTCCAGTGTAGTGGGAATATTAGAGTGTTACAAGTTCATTAATTTTCATCTCATAATGAATTATAATATCATAATTCAAAAACTCTTCTCTTGGATGATTTTGGTGCTTTCTTTGTCTCTTCGTTATCTCATTGGAAAAGTTATGTACATACAGTTTAGGGCTTATTTGAGGTTCATTTTGGAATTGTTGTGGAGTTTTTGTAATTAAATTTGTTTTCTTATTCCGAAACTTTTTCATTTTCCACTGATAATACAGTCTTACTAAACTTGTTGGCAGGAAAATTTTTTGAAAGACATTAGGAGTTATCGAAATCAGAAAACGATATTCGAGTTACATCCACAGAATTAATAGTATGTATGTTCAAGAGTCGAAAAATTGTCGTCTGGGAAATGCTTCTGAGTAAAAGCTATTGAATCTCTAGGATTGTAGGCGAAACTACTTTTTGATTTCAAATATTTATCATAGTTTTTAAATGAAAAGCCTTATGAAAACGTTTCCTAACTAACTGAGATATGTATCAACTTAATTCTCTGGCTATTATTTACTTCAGTAAGTGTTCTGCAAGATGTTTTTCCAAAAACTATTTTTATCAGTGTTAAGTTATGAAATGATACATTTTTTGAAAGACTCAGTTCAGATCACATACACACACATACATGAAATATTTTGTGGTGCAATTCATTCTGTAATCTCTTCTTTTTTAACCGTAGTAACTTTAACTTTTTTTTCGACTTGTTTTGATGTGCTCTTTGATTTCGTCCGTTTGATGCCTTCCAAACAGAGATCATTGATAAGGCACTCACTACATTTTGGGGCTGATGATTGACAAATTTGCTGTCCAAATCCAACCCATGTTCGGTTAAACCCTGACCAATATTTCTTATCAACTAGAGCCTCCAATTCTTTACTTGTCTCAAGAGGATTTTTCGTATTTACAAGTCCTATCCGATTGGCAATTCTGTGAATATGTGTGTCCACAGAGATCCCTTGGACGTTCTTTTCCATATGCTCCATAAACAAAAGTGCAATCTTCTTTCCCACACCTGGAAACTGCATCAGCTCCTCCATGGTTGAGGGAACTTTCCCTCCAAAATCCTCCTTGACCATTCTCGCAATTCGTTGCATATACTCAGCTTTCTTTTGCTGCATCCCAACAACAGAAATTAAATCAGCGAGCTTTTTGTGCGGCATCTTCAGTACATTGTCCATTGTGAAACCAACCTTTCTCAATTCATGTATTGCTTTCACAACATTGAGTCCTGATGTTTGGGTTCCAAGCATTACTCTTATTAAAAATTGATATCTTTGGTCTTCGACAGGGAGATTTGCCTGAGGCACTGTTTCAGATACTTCGAAATCGACTTGAGCATCTCGTTTTTCTCTCATTTTCTTGATCCGTTCGTTTATTTTGTCAAAGTTTGCTTTTATTATTTTTACAGTAATTTTCTTTTCGGAAACTTTTGGACCATGTGGAGATTTTGAATTTGCTCTTGTATCTCCGGTAGATTCTTCTTGCTTTATTTCGTATTCGATTTTGACCGGATTTTCTTTCCTTTTTCTCGAGCTTCGAGTCGTAATCGTCGGTGCAGAATGATGAGATCCATCGGCTTTGTGTTCTTCTTTTAAGTGTAAATCCTCCAACTTCGAGGATTGATTCGACCTTTTTTTAGAAGTGATATCTTCCTCTTTGACACCTTCAGTTTCAAGTTTTATTTTTGCTCTGAGGTTCGTTAAATCATTGTCCTCAACTTTTACAATTTCTTGGAGTAGAAATTCTTCCTTGCAAATGGTTTCATCCTCTATTTTGACCTTCTCTTCATGAGATTTTCCTCTTGTTTTCACTTTCTTTTTATTCATTGAATTAAAATTTTAATGATATTTTCCAAGTGTTCCAAAACAAAAAACGAAAGACCTTCACTCTAAATTTTAAGTTCAGCTTATACCCCAATTTGATTTTGGACTCTTTGAGAGAGAGATAAATAAAGAAGAAGATACAATATTATTCTGTTGGTAAAATCAACTGTCTAATCATTTTTGTTTCATAAAACCGAACTGACAATTAGAAGGTCTCCGAAAGGGCTGCTGTGAATTGAAGCTATGTTTGGCCTCGTTTTTTCACTTCGATTTGAACTGACATTAGATTTTATTTCCTTTCGTTCAATTCAAGAATTTGATTCCAAACCATAATTTTATTGGAAGAAAACCACTGAAATATCATTCAGATTCGAAATTTTGTTATTTTTTCCTCTCTCTAGAGGCAACGAGCGAGGAATGTTATCAATTTTTAAAGCTTTGTTGAATTCCATATTGAATCTGCAAAGAAGGAGGGGAGAAAATTCATAAAATTCTGATTTAAAAAAATTGGAATTTTGCTCCTAGCGTTGTAATTTTACTCTTTCTTATAGTTCCATTTGATTTTGATGCTCTTTTCACTCGATAATTTATTACAGGTGAATGAAATCAAGTTTCATATAAATTTTTTCTCTTAAACTGCTTCTCAAATTTCTGACTATTTTTCAAATTTACAAAAATTATAGATATAATTATATTTGTCGAAGGTTGGGCCAATTAGCGGTTCCACTAATATATTAGTTTCTAGAAATTTGATAATCGAAAATGAAAAATCAAGCCCAACTCCTCGTTAATGCTCATCGCTTTCACTTTTTCAATATTGTCGATACTAAAACAAAAAGTCAAATTAGTTTGAAGAAGAAAGAAAGCTATTAGTTACTCTTTGCGATCGGGTTCCTGCAACTGATGTGCTCGATGTTAATCCAATTCCATTGTATCCTCTTTGTGATTGACTATATCGGAGCTGCGGCTGATCATACTCGGGCGCAAACATTGATTCGTTCACTCGAGTATGAGGAATAATTCTAGACACACTTCTATCCAAAACAGGTCCTTGGAAGTCATAACCTCCTACAGCATCCGTAAATCCAGATGGATTTCCGGCTCTGATATTTTCTAAATTAGATGTAGTGAAATAAACACTTCCATTATTTGAGGGGATATCGTAGTTTTCAGGGCTGGGGTCGTAGGTATTTCCATCCATTTCGTCCTCTATCCTCTTTCGCATAGTAGCCCTCATATAACTTTGAGGAGTCATGTCGTAATCACCGTCTACATTTGCTCTTATCGTATTTGGATTCACGATGCGAGACTCATCGGCAGGGAACAAAGAGCTTTGATTGAGATGCAAGACGGAGGCAGCATGGTCATATGGTATGTGTGCCTTGCTGTTATTTAGTTGTACTCTTAATCTTGGATCCATCATTGGGACAGTTGTGCCCATAGGCTTTGACACAGTGGGTATCATTTCGATGGCTTTTTTGGGTGATTTTTCTCTGGGTTTGGCCCCACTCTTGCTTTCGGGTTTAGAAGCATCTTTTTTCATGATTAAGAATACCAAAGTAAACACGCAGAACAGGATTATTATTCCCACGGGAATCAGAACAGCCATCAATACTGTTTTAAGATTGTCGTTGCTACTGGTACTTGATGTACTCGTTGAAGTACTCGTGCTAGTACTGGTGCTGGTGCTTGTGCTCGTAGGGGTGCCACCGCCACCAGTGGATGTAGAATTCACGTTAACACTAACAAGTGTGTTAGCATTGGTAGTAGACCCGATAAGAGCTGACCCGAGGGAAGCAGCAACTGCATTTTGGCCCAAAATCGCTAATCCGCCACTTGATAGAGAACTGTTTAGAGCTGCAATGTAGCTATTTAAGCTGGCAGTTGCGGCACTGGTCGTTGTAGGATCTTGCTGAATTGCTGGAGCATCCATGATGAATGTCACATTTGTGTAGGTCTGCTGCAACATTCTTCTTCTTCGAGATGATGATGAGGTAAACTCTGTTATGTATGCAACTCTGATTGAGCTGCTACTCACTGTTGGAAAGAGTGCTGCAACGCTCGTTTTTAATGCCGAAGCCCCGCCACTCTTGATTTGTGAAGCTGTTAATGGGTACTGTATTGTAACTTTTATTGAAGAGGAAGTTTTGAGATATACAAGGCAAGTTGAGCTCGCAGTAAGCTTGATCGTCACAGTGTAAGTTGCAGTGTTAAAAGTATGGTCTCCACAGCCTAATGAACTCAAAATTTGGGCGGGGTCATCTGTGAAGCTGATTAGTTGAGGTTGAATCACATTGCCTTGAGAATCCATGACCATTGCTAACTGGGCGTTCGGATATTGGTGCTTAATGGTGATACTTTCACTTGTACTGACAGTTCCATAATATACGAACCTTAGGACGTTAGGAGTTACATCATTAAAGGTTAAAACGTAATTTAGTCCTGATGGAGCCAGAGAACTGAATCTTCCGAGCCGACTCGTCACACCGGCAATTTGTGAATAATTTCTGTATCCGCTGAGAGAGTTGCTAAAGCTGTTGCCAACTCCAGCCAGAAGAGCCGGATAAATCGCTCTTGTATATTTGTCACTATCTAAATTATCAAATACCAGATAACCATAACTACTCGTGCAAGCGAGTCCATTGGTTCCATAGTTACTGCAGCCAGTAACGGATGCTCCTGTGTTTCTCGGAATCAAAACTCTAGAACTGCCAAGTCCTGTAAGAGTGCCATCAGTGTCACGAATTAGGATATTATTATATCCAGAACATGGAGTGCTTTCGCAGTAATAATATCCGAGGAAAGTTGATGGGGAGGCGTCAAAATGAACTTGAGAGGCGAGATTCGGAGAATTCTGGTATGTAATGGAGCTGAAAGTGTGAACCGGAGAAGCATCAGTGCTGAAAATGTTGGTTCGGATTGGGAAGTTGTTGAGACATTCTCTCGTAGAATCCGTTATAAAATTGGCAAACACGATATTGTTATAATTCGCTTGTGCTAGAATGACGTGATTGGATAAGACAGAGTACCAAGGAAGCGAAGAGAAGACTGGCGGGAAAGCTTTTGCCGAAGTTGTCGCAGCTCCAAGCTTTATACCGTGCATGTTACCACAAGTGGCTGCTCCAAAGGTCAGCGTGGAAGCACAATTGCTTGCGATGAATGCTGAACCGCTTATCCAGGAGCTTGTAAGAATGAAAGTCACCGTGTTCGTTGTGTCATATCCTGTAAACAAAGCAATGGAAGCATTATTATCACTTGCAACGATATTGTGAGCGTTGACACTGGTCACACCCCAGTAAGTGATAACACCGACCTGGGAAGCGCTATAAACTTGCACATTTCCTATGTCCATGCATACCGCTCCAGAGTAGATTGAAGTGAAATAAAATCCGTATTCAACAGAATGAGCAAGATTGGAACTGATAGCTGTTGTAGATCCAGTACAATTTAAAGCTTGAACGACCCATCCATGGCTTTGACAACCTGCTGCAACATTATTTTGAACGCTGCTATCAGAACTGAGTAGGTTTCCTTCTGAGAAAAAGCAAGCTGCGAAGGGATCACTTGTCTGGAAGGCGTTACCGATCATCAAATTCCCGGTAAATACGAGCTGGGTGATATTGGAGACCAGATGGACAGCATATTTGGTTGATTTATAGAAGATGTTATTTTGAAGAACGAGATTTCCTGTGTTATTGGCATAAAGATGGATACCATTACGGCCGTAGAAAACACAATTCTTGATTGAAATTTGTCCCGTGGCTGGGTTCAAGTTTTCCATTCTGAGTCCCTGACGGTTTGAGGTTGTTATGTCACCCATATTCTCCAACCTAACTCCGTCCAGTTGGAGAAAACCTCGTCGAGTAGAAGAGTATTCCGTTACGTAGAGAGTTCCACCATAGTAATTGTCTGTGCTGTCTGCTTTTATGATAATATTACGATTCAATCGAGCAACCTCAGCTCTATTATCGAGATTACTATTTGGTGAACTCGTGCTTACTGTTTGGGAACATCCATAGTGCTGATAGGATGTCGCGGAGATTCCAAGAGTTTTAGTACCCGCTGTGACCGATTGCACTTCTACTTCGTCATATTCTGCAGTCCCTCTAAATGAAGGGGCAATTACTAAAGTGTCTGTTGCGACGAAGTCATCGACAGAGTCAGTAACCGTGATTGAAGTCGAACCAACCGGCACTGACTGTTGGAGACGGGTCCAAGCAGTGGTTATGCTTTTGCCAAACAATCCTAGCGTTCCAGTGACCGCCATCGCTTTGTTGCCAACGGTATAGCCATTATCTAATGTTAATGGAGTGGCGGTTCGGCTCCCAGTAAGCACAATAGTAAATGTTTCTGTGAAACGGGAAGAAGAAGAGCCAGCTGTAAGGTTTCCCTGAACCCAGATTTGTTGAGCAGTCAGAGTCCGTGATGTGGTGACAAAGAGTTTTCCAGCAATTATCAGCTGTCCCAGTGCCGGAGTATCAACATCTAACTCTAAGTTCCAAGCTGAGGGCACAAAAACATTCTCTCCTGCTACCGGACGTTGTCCTGTTGGCCATTGTGTATCATTACTCCAAAGTCTAGTGAATGACTCTGTAGGAGCAGATGTTGGAGTTGGACAGTTGTTCTTACAGATATACGGTTGAATTAACATATTTGAGCCTTTACGGTTTTGTGTTACACTATTAACAGTGACTGAATCTCTTCCGCTGATTGAGAAGACGAAATTATAGGTGAAATTATACCAATCACCGTAGTTTCCAGTTGCAGCAGTCCAGAGAGCAGATGATTGAGAGAGCGTGTAGTTGGCTGGCCTTGAAATCACAACATACCCTTCTGGAGATTCGGATTTACTTAGCACCACTGTAAGTGAATTTTCCGAGGTTTGCCAGCCACTGTCTGTTTTGATATTAACCTCAACATAGTCAAGAGGGGTTACGACCGAAACCCATCTGATATCATAAGTAAACCCTGGAAACATAGTTACCAACCAACCATTTAAATTGGAGTCGTAGCTGATTGAGCTGTAATTACTTGAACTAGGGTTCGTTATTGAGTAGGACTGGATCACTCCGGTTTGCAAGTTGCTTATGAGCATCACTTGGTTTTGGAATTGATAAATAGGCTGTGGAGCAAAGAAAGCAACAGGATGAGGTCTTTGGTTGGTTGTCGTAGAACTGCACACTAGAGCATCAAGAGTCGACTGGAAAGTGCAACCATTAATAAGATTATGGATTAGGTTTGGAACTGCGTATACGACTCCAGTGACTCCTGTCAAAGTTCCATCTGAATCTTTGAAAATACCGTTTGTTGGATTCAAAAATTTGATTCTTGAGCCCAGGAAGTTGTTGAAGGAGAGTTGTTGCGTGATGAAATATTCCGTGGCAATTTGAGAGTGTATGCCACCATTGCATCCTGCGCAGTTGGCCAGAGCTACCATTGACGCGTTGTAGTTATAGAAAGAAACCGAGGAGAGAGTAAGAGGTCCAACTGTAGGGCCGTACACGCCGATATTAGGAGTAGAAGTAAACAGCGACGCTGCGGTCGTATCTTCACAGCAGTAGTCTGAATATCCTACAACGGTCGAACTCTGCAATTTAAGTGTATCAATACCATTTCCGGCCAAGACTTGGAAACCTGCCTTGACGTTGTCAACCATAAGTGCATTCTCGAATGTTATAGCTCCCAATGACTCTCCATAAATAGCCGCATTCATATTTTTCCAGGCCTTGAATGTACCAAATGTCGTTGCTTGACCGAGATTTGTTGACGAAATCGCAGTACAAGGGTTTGAACTGGGAGTGTATGTTGGGCCGACTCTTAAACCGTACTGAGCATTTGAATGAGCGGTGTTTTCTGAAAACCTTGTGAGAGATTCCCCTTTTTGACAAATTAAAGAGCTTTGTGAAATACCTTCTGGGTTTGAGAGTAGATGATAATAGAAGCCATTTCTTTGGGAGCCTACAGCATAGTTGTTTCTAATTTCGTTGCTGGGATGAGTAATATAAAATCCAGATCCATCAATGTCACTAGTCGTGAGCGACCAGGACTGTTTGGTATAAATCGCCAGATTTTGACTGAATATATTTCCTGTTTCTACACCATCTTCAAGCGAAAACGAGTGGCCTTGTGTTTGATAAGCCAAGTTTCCACTAATACTCAGCTGATTGGTGGCTCTTACAGCAATACCACGGTTAAATGAGCCTCGAATGACGACATTCTGCACACTACTCTTCGTAACCATTCCTAAATTTGAATAGAGAATTGGCTTGGCTGATTGAACGGCACTATTTCCGCCTTGAATTATTGCGACACTTTCAAGTCGTCCTATTGATGTTTCTACTCCGTAATCTCCAAGGATTTGAATGCTTGGACCATATCCTGCGGTTAAAGCTTCTGTGCTCCCAGTAATTATGATATTCCTCGTCAACAGAGCTACTTCTCCTATCATCGAAGCTGTTGTACTTCCAAAGGTTTGAACACCGTAATTATGCTTGTATTGTAGTGCAGTGTTTGGAACAACCGTTCTGAAATTATTTACAACACTGTTAACGACCATAACCTCGCTTTCTTTTGTGTTATAAGAAGTAGTTGCGAGCACAATTTCTTCACCAGTTGTCCAATCAACCTGATCAGAGACAAGAATCTGTGCATTCGGGTCTCCTGCGCCAACATTAGCAGTGAGCGTTGTTGATATTGGCGACCTCTGTTTTCCATATATGTCCAAAACTCCTGAATTTAGAGTTATCTTGTTCTTATCTGAACTTGTACCCGTTAATATTATTTTAATTTGATTGGTAATTCTCTTTGTTTGGGTACCAATTTGTAATCTTCCATTCGTAATGGTGATTGAGGTAGCTTGGAACTGCAGCTGAGAATCTTGGAAAATAAGCGCACCACCATTCACAGTTATGTCGCCAAGCGACGGAGGAGATACATCAACAAGTAGATTCGTTCCTTCATTGATAGTAATGGAATCACCGGTTCGAGGAGGAGAAGAAGAGGAACTGCCCCAAGTATCTGAAGATGACCAGGGCTTGACGTAAAAATATTGAATGCTACCTGTAGCAGCATATCCTTTGGAAGTTATAAATACTTGGAAATTTGAGGAGAGCGAGTTTGGAAGAGTCACAGCTCCTACTGATCCAGTAACACAAACAATAACGCTGTCACTTACTGACTCAACATTACATGAAACTGTGTCTATTTTTACAGTAACACTACTGGTCTGTCCTGAGGGGAATCCTGTTCCCGTTATTTGTAATGTAGCTCCACCCGCTATGCTACCAAAATAAGAGCTCAACGAAGTCACTGTTGGTGTCAAGCTGTCCTGATAACTTATCGCCTGCGAATAAGTTTGAGACTGCGTTCCCGAAGTAATCACAAGATCGCATGGGTGTGTTGTTAAGGCTGAGGCACTCAAACTGTAGTATCGAATACCATAAAACTCTAGTGTAGCAAAGCGACATTGTGTCGTTGTATCTGAAGAAGGTTTCTTGAGCCTTATCATGCGGTAGTTTGGTTTTGAAGTGCTCCAACCTATCGTATTTACTCCATATTTAAGTTTACTCAGCGTCGTAATCTGGCTCCAAGTTGATCCATCATTGGACCCTTCAAGTATGTATCCTACGTAAGCACTCAATGAAAGAGAAGGGTCCAATACAAAACGGATTTTAGTGATCTCATGAGTCATTCCAGAGCCTGCATCAATTCCAATGTAACATTCTGAATTGGCAGAAGTGTATAGAGTGGAGATCTTCCCATCGGTAAGTGCTTCAGACGCTAAATTGTTGTTAAGATCGCTAATCCAAGTGCCTTTGATGAGGGCAGGTGATGCTAGATTGTATTTGGTGTTCGATAGTTGGGTGAGAAAAGGTGGAAGTTTGAAAGTCAACGTGCTGCTTCCAGAGTTAGCAGTGATATCGGAGGCGCTGAGTCCACACACTGTCACCTTTAGGAGATCCGCATTAGAAACTCCTTTAATTGTGTCGATAGTCACATCAGGCCCTCCAGCTATCGAGCTGCTGATTGAGCTGATTGATGTAGGTGACACCAAGTCAACGGTCAGAACATTGCCGTCTGTTGACGAAAAAGGAAGATATCCGTTAGAGCTTGTCTCCACTAATACAGTATACTTATCCGCTCCTATATTGGAAAAAGTTGCTGTGATGCTATCAGCGTTCTGCCTCACGGAGGTAATTTCTGGTCGCACAGAGATAGGTAATGTTTGCGATCGCAGAATCACTTTTGGAAGTGAGGATAAATCACCAATACCCGTACCCCCAATTGTCAAAAAGACATTGGAAGGGTCGGAAATAGTAGTTGGACTCATAGTTATTGTAATACTGCTAGCTTGAACAACAACAGCACTGCATGAAGAGCAGGTAATTTGGTTTGTAGATGATGATGCACTGGCTGAATCAGGATAGACCTTTATGTCTAGGTCTGGTACTGCAGTAAGCGAAAGCATTTCACATTTTATCTCTTCTGCTGAAACTGAGATAATAGTGCAAGACCCTTGTGCAGTGCTCACGACTGATGTTGACGGAAAGCCGCTTCCAGCAATCTTGAACTGAGCTCCTGCGGTGTATACTGTAGTAGGACTGATGCTGGTCACTGCTGCTGTCACTGTCAGCAGGCTTGTGGCGCCAGTATATTTAGGATAACCGAAATTACTTATCTCAATTAGAGGAGTATATGATCCCATAACAAGAGAGTTGGGAATCGTATACTTGAATGAGGTCATAGAAGCGTCTGTCACAACAGCAGATAAGCTTCCAAATTTTACAGTAACAGATGGAGAAGCCACAAGCATCGTACCTGTGATCGTAATAGAAGTGGATCCAGTTCCGCTTGTTGCACTCACTGCAGTTATTTCAGGTGTAGAAGCAAGAAGATAACTAAATTTGCAAGTTCCTGAACAAGTAGAAGTCTCAGGTCCAATCACCACCTTCACGTCAAGATCTCCTGAATCGGCACTTGAGCCTCCATAGTAGGCTTTAGTGACACATTCGATCGTGGTATCTGATGATACCACCACATTGGTACAAGCATCGGTAGCGGTTCCTATAGTTATTCGTGGAGTTTGGCCGTAGGGGGTGCCAAAATGGGTTCCAGTGATAGTAATTTTAGTACCTCCCATCAACGAGCCACTAGCTGGAGAGATTGATGTCACGGTGGTACCAAAAGTTATTGTTGGAGGTGATGGTGTTAGATCCTCAAATTTAGCTGCGCCTATGTTACTTACGACCACTCTTACGGTATATGTGCCGCTTGGAGCTCCGCGGATTGAGCAATCTAAGTCTGCTCCCGAGAGAGCAGTTGGAATGCAGCTGACGATTCCAAGATTAGAATCTTTATCAAGGTAGACAGAATAGTCAGAGTAACTTCCACTGAGCGCTGCTTTAGCTGTCAGACGAATGTTCACCGTAGAAAAAGGTGAAAATGGAGTTGTCCCTATGGCTTGATTAGTGAGTTTATCCTTGAAACTGTTAAAGGTCGGAACCAGCGCATCACTGTAAGAAAATTCGATCGACTCAGCGCTCTGCGAGTTTGTAGTAACTTTCAAATTACCAGTAGTTCCCGCTGACGTTCGGCAAGTGATCTGAACGTTACTCAACGACAGCAATGTGCAAGCAGCGTTTCCTATTGTGACGGTCGTACCGTAGGTGCTAGTCATGTTCGTTCCGAAGCCTTCTCCAGTTATTGTCAGTATGGTGTGGCCCTGAGTCGACCCTGCAGAAGGTGATATAGAGGTAATTTTGATCGGCTCGGTGATGGAAGAGGATGATGATGAATAATATGCAAATCCTGTGTCCAAAAGATACACTCGAGGTTTTTGAGTGCCAGCCACCACTATAGGAACGCTTCCAATTAGAGGTAAGTTGCAGGTAATTGTGGATGTGCTGGGTGCTGATGGAAGGATGCATGTGGACCCAGCGTATTCAACTAAGACATTAGACTGCTGCGTATTTGTGAATTGGCTCATTTGAATTGTGAGAACTTTTCCGCTTCTCGAAAAAGAAGTTATTTGAGGTGTATTGGGAAGGTAAGAATAGCCACAGTTCATGCTCGGACAGCCTGCAACCTGGGACTTGACAGTGACTGTAATCTGAGGCGTCACACTATTTACAGTCACATCTCTAGCAATGATTGGTACTGCAATCATATCGCTGCTACCTTGCACGACAGCGGAGACTTGGATTTGAACTGAAGTCCCAGACTTTCCACCTTGAAGGCTTGAAGTTGCTTGTATGAGAGATTGAGCAGTATTAGCTCCCTCTATCGTTACTATCCAAGAGCAACCTTCATCACAATTTCCTATACGCTGAACGATTGGATAGTAGGGAGCAGTACAGGTAGAAAATTTCTGCGCAAATGATAACGCTGTTTCATGAGAATCTATTGTCACGGACTTTGAATTATATTGGAGTGTGAAGGTCCCAGAAACAGGATCAGAGACGGCTTGCGTTTGTATAACATATGCTGTCTCGTCGGTTGGATAAGTTTGAATAGCAGGCATCCTCGTTTGCTGTCTTCTTGATGTGAAGGTGATTGCATAGACAATCTTAGCCGCTGATGCTACGCTGAACACTTGATTTCCGCTTGAATCATAGTAAGTTTTTTGAACCGTGCAGGGCTGGATATTGCTCACTGAGCTTTGTACTGACTGCGGATCAACATCATAGGTAAAATTGGAAGTTGTTGTTTGATTCACGACGGCCTGCGCTGAATTATCCCAGAAGAACTTAAGATTCCAAGTTCCTGTCGTTTTCAACAAATTCACCTGAATGATCTCAGATTGAAACGTCGAAGTGATATCAATTCTCTGAATTTCGGAAACACTATTAACTGTAATCGTTGCACTCGGAATTTTAACTCCGACAGAGAAATGAGACCCAACTCCAGCAGAACGGTGGAAAATTTGAATGTAATAATTGTTACCCATGGTCAAATGTTTCGAACCTGATGTTTGAGTTGAAGAATTTCGAAAATCTCGCCATCCAGTGACGGTCGAAGTATAAGCAATCTTTTCTGGGTTTGCAGTCGACCCAGGTGAAGTCACAATCCATAATTCTACTTCTACATTTCCAGAGACGTAAAAAACATGATTCCCAGTAGTCGTGGCTTTATAAAATCCTGAGTAGAGTCTTACGAAAACGTCAGAAGTTGTACTTGGAGCACTCTCACTTGCCGGCCAATTATAAAGCAAATTATAGCTATTCGGATAGACCGAACTACCTCTCAAATCTGATATCGACATTGTGGTATTCCACTGTCGAACTTCGAACCCTGAGTGACTAAGATAAGAGGTAGGCCAAGTGGTTGTACTTCCATCAGGGATCTCAACGTAGAGCTCGTTGTATGAGGCCGAGAGGATTGTGGCAGAAACCCCATTGATACTTCCACCTAGCATAACAAGATTATCTGAAGCAGTGGTACTAAAGCCATGGCCTCTGATGGTTATTCGATCTCCATACATGGACCCTTGCACGCGACTGAGACCGGTAATCACTGGGATTATTTGTAGGTTGTAAGAGTTGCTGTTATCCAAAAAGAATGATTGGCGAGAGACATAAGCCGATCCAGTCGACTCTCCATTAGTTTGGCTCACAGTATATTTTCCTATAGGAATACTTCCCACAGCACAGTTCGACCAGTACTCATTGCCAATCGTTAATGTCGAAGTTGATATTTGAGTTCTATCACAAAAATACTGTCCAATCTTCTGGGACAAAAGATTCGAGGTTGTAGATACGAGTGGGATGCCATAGAAGCTTATCTGCTGGGTCGGATAAGCAGCTGCTGGAACAACAGAATACAGAATCGGCGTCGAGATGGCTGTGAACTTGATAGAATCCGTTGTTGTAACTGCTCCTCCAGTATCCGAAACTTTCACGGAGACAGTGCAATCTTGTGCTGTCAGGGGAGTTGAGGTTGTCGGGATGGAGCAGACGATTTGGTAAAAGTTTGTATCGTAATCTATTCACAAGAAAAAGCATTGTTAATCTCTCTTAACCAATTAATTGAAGATATAATTACCATTTACAGTGCATGACACCGTATTCGTAGTGCACAAAGTAACAACGTTATTTTGAGGTGAAGCAGTGGAAAAGCCATAACCACGAAGGTAAATTTTCGTGCCTCCGAATAGCGAAGCTGTTAAGAGTTTCGTATAAGGGTCCGTGGACACATAAGTTATAACAGGAGATTCCGCGAGGCCTTCAAAGAGTTGAGATCAGAGAAGACAAAGAAGTAAACTTACTGAATGGTAAGCAAATGGCAAGAATCAGCAGCAGAAAGACTTTTCTGCTGGTTTTAGGATGAGTGCTTGGGCTCATTTATTCAAATTGAAAGTTAAATTTTATCATCTAAAACAGAAAAGAGAAATTAGTGCAGTGCAACAGTTTAAATAATCAAATAAGGTAAGACTGAATTCTTATTATAGACACTACTGAAATTTAGACATACTAATGTTCTAATTCGAATGAGATAAGCGCTCGGTGGTTTGATTCATAAGCAGGGAGATGGGAGCCATAAAGTTGTGGGTTAAATTACGACCACATTCGTCTTTGATAGGGCATCCGCTTCCATTCTTTCATTCATTTGCGTCTTTTGGAATTATCTCTTTGAGGGGAGTTTATTGCAATGAAGAGATAGACCTTGGCAACCTCACTCCAAAAGAAATAAATATTGAGTTTCACGGTTTTTAATTGAGTTCCTTTTAATTTGGGTGATTTAGCAACGAATAGGCGCATTTATCAGTTCCGAACCTCTTACAGATATGCAGGATGTACTTTTGTGTTGATGTGGTTAATCCCATCACATATGCTGTTAGAAAAAAATATTCAAATTTTGAGACTTATTAATATAAAATAGTATTTTTTTGTAGAATCGAGCAAAACCTCGACGTCTTTATCGGACCAGCAATCGAGCTTAATCAGACAGATTGGTGGTGCTAGGAGGGCTTCCAAGCCCTGCTGTTGTGTGTAAGGACTAACTCACCGCCGTCTCGACCTCGATCTAACCTAATCAAAGAGAATAATTTGTTAAAATTGTGAAAAAATACTATTCACTGGCATGGTGTGTCCTGAGTTAGCATGAATGAGCGGTATCCAAGATGATGTGTGCTATAATGGAGTTTAAAGGCCAATTATTTTGCGTACAAATATATTAAAAAAATAATATATATAGTCAAGGACTGAGCTTCGAAATATCTTCATTCTTAGACTGTTTCCATGCTTTTCAAAGAGAACATTTGAACTTTTCAAAATCACTTCCTTCATTGAAGAAATAGCTCACATGCTATTGACCGAGAAATTTCGATTCTTTCTGAAACGGACATTAAAACTTCACCTTGCCAGCCTGAGTTGATTCATTCACAAACTTTTGAAATTTCAATACTCGTACTTAAAGAGGTGATAAACGCATTTGTGAATCGAAATTTAGTGTTACAATAATAATTAAGCTCTCTTCACTTAACCGGAGAGTATCGGTTAAACAGAGCAGTTCTGATGGAATTAGAAATGAACTTGTGGTTTTGACATTTTTGTTTCCAAGTAAATTCAATTGATATTTCCTTTATCCTTATTCAAGCCAGTTACACTATGTTTGCACAACACAATAAGAATCAAAATAAATCAATAACTCCGCTCCTGTCCGTGATCTAAAAAATCCCCACGAGCCTCAGTTTTAACGATGTCCAGAGTTTCATTTGGAACCGTAACTTTAAGAGAATTCAGAAAAGACGATTTCCCATCAAGAACCGAACTTGATGACAAAATTGTATCAGAGAAAGAAAGAAGACCCCGAACGGTTTCGCAGACCTCTAAATTACCGAGATCAAGCTCATTGAGCAACTTACCCAGAATACCCTTAGAGCAGGCTACAAGTATTCAACTAACAGAATCAACAGGAAGTCGGACAAAAAAGACAATCGTTGAGCCTAATTCATTGAGGAACTCTACTAATTTTTCGACCGTCGATCTAGCAAGGATGACCAATCTCCGTGGAACCTTCATGAATAAGCAAATTTCAGACTATAATAGAACTACAGAAAAACTGCAAACTCTGAATGAGAAAAGACGAGGGCGAGATGTTTATTTTCCTAAAACAGAACGTACGGCAATAAGAAAGGAGACAGAAAATTCTTTCACTGCAGCACTTCACAATCAAACACGAGAAATTACCGGTGCTGACAGTAGAAAAATAGTGCATATGCAAAGGGTTGATACAGAAGACGCACTTTTTCAGGATGCTTTTTATTGGTATTATAAAAACGAAAAAAAGAGCTCGTTGCCTTCCAGTCGTGAGGGCGCAACCTTGACTCGTGTGAAAGACTCTTTAGTTCTATATGGGGGACAATCATATGAGTTGAGTTCAGAATTGATGATTTTCTCCCCACAAAAGAAATATTGGGAGAAACCATATCAATCAGGGGATGTTCCAAACTTTGGTCGCAGAGATCACACGGCTGTCGAGTACAATCAGAAGGTTTTTATATTTGGAGGCGAAACATACTACCACCATCGAGAGGAGAAAATAAGACTCTGTCTTAATGATTTGAAAATGTTCGATCTGGCAAAATACAGGTGGCAGAGCATAACAGCGAAAGGTCAAGAGATAATAAAAGGAAGACGAGGACACGCAGCGAGCGCAATTCGCGAAAAAATGCTAGTATTTGGTGGATTTGATGACGATTTTCAGATCCTCAATGACTTTTGCATTCTTGACCTTGGTAATTGAAGATATTTCATGATAGCTCAGAACAATTTTAGCTTTAATGCAGTGGAAAAAGCCAACGGTGATAAATCTTCAAGGAAATGGACAGATCGAAGGTCTCGTTCACCATACCATGTGCACGGTCCCTAAGAAAGAAAGACCAGATAATTACCTGCGGATGAACAAGAAAGTAAAAGCCTTTCTGATATGTTGAATATCATTCATGATTTTTTTGCTCTTCTCCAGAATATTACCGAAGGGATTTATATTTTTGGTGGAAAGACAGCTTGGAACGAAGTAGTCAACACTCTCTACTTCGTTCAAATCATGAACGAGAAAGTTGGATTCCTTTGTCCAGATACCTTGGGAGAAAAACCTGCTCCAAGATTCAAGCATTCGATGGTATATTATAGTTCTTTAGAGATAATATTAATATATGGTGGGCGAAATGACTCCGTTGCTGATGGCTTTACTTCAAATTGTTTCGATGACCTTCACGTGCTGAACATTAACAATATGAATTGGATAAATGTAAAAACCATAGGCGAAGTCCCCAAATACCCCAGATACGGCCATTGTACTGAAATAATTGATGGTAAAATGTATCTATTCGGAGGATTAGGTCCATCTCGATTCGGAGAAGGAGGACTGCGAGCTCTTGAACTCAGTAATTTGCCATTTATCACATCTTCAGAACTAATCGAACCACTGGCTGATTGTAGAGCAAGCTGAAAACTACAAACTGAAGGATACCAGAACGTATCTTGAATCAGATTTGGGTGAATACAATCTATTTGAAGAATGTCCCATTTCATGGCAAGCTATAAAGCAGAGACGCCTCGAATCTTCTCCCTCTCCTAAGAAGCGCAAAACTTATCTCCATTTTCCCGAAAGAAATAGATCATATTTTCCGATCCAAAAGACAAGGTCTGCGAACGATGACGAAGAACCTGAAATCAAATGGGTGATCAAGAAAACAATTATTTATCCAAAAGAGAGCGTTGTTAAAAAAGATAAAGAGCTTCAGGAAATGATTAAAAAGCGTCGAGGCAAGTCGAAGCCAAATATTTATTGGGGGATCATAGACATGAAACAATCATATATGCCATAATATGCGTTAGAATTTTTGTATTTACTTCATCTTGACAGTTTCTTAATAAGTAATACTACAGATTGAGCTTCGATTTCAATTACTTTTTCAGAAAGCAAATATTAAGAAAAAAACTGGTCGAATCGACAATCTGCAATTACGAATCTGAGCATTTGATTAGCTTAACTTGAGAAATGTCAGTTATATCATAATTTATCGGGTGAGATAATCACGATTTAAAACCGGAAGTTGCCTTAATTTTTCTCATTTTCTGCTCTTTTGGAGTCAAACAGACTAAAACAATGCAAATTCAACCCTGCTCATATTTACATATATACTCAGATTGTGTCTAGTGGAGTTCTAAATAATATTAGAAAATTGCAGCAGACTGAAATTTAGTGATTTATTTCGAACCATAATTCAAGAACAAGATGAAAAAATCAGAAAAAGTGAAAGAAGCTGATGAAGTCAAAGCTATTCATAGTAAACTCTTAATGAGAGAGAAGCAATTGAGTGACATGGACTCAACCCTTGAAGATTATAATCAGCGATTAGGTCAGGTATGCAAATGATTTAGGAAATATCTTCAAATTATCACAGGTGCTTGTTGAAAATAGAGAACTTGATGCTGAAAACAAAGAACTCACAAAGAATCTTCAGGACAAAGTAACAACGTTCAAAAACCTTCGAAAATTTGACATATTTATCCGTGTAGTTGGAAAAGCTGACTGAAGAGTCCAAACTCAAAGAAATGAATCTCACGAAATTACAGAGCCTCGAAACCGAATATGAGATTCTTAAAGATCTTGTATTGATTTCTCGAAAAATGACTGGTTAATAATGTATCAGTTCAGTGGGAAACAAATCGAAACACAGCAGCGAAATGCGAAGTCAGAAAAAAAGAAATTAAATTTGACTATCACTTCGATGTTGGTCTATTCATCTAATAAGGAAGACGAGAATACTGAAAAAGAAAAGAATGTAAAAACAAACCAATTATACTCTCTCTTTATCATCTCATATATATTTTCGTGGGATAGAATTTATGCGAAGAAAAAGGAAATGTACATGAAGACTATGAAGAAGAGACAATAATTGCAAACGAAACGGAAGAAGTATCCAAATTATCTCAAACTTTCATCACATTCTCGACAAAAAAAGGAAATGTTGGAACGAATTCGAAAGAAATTAGAAGAATATTCACCCTCATAGACTGTCAGTCAGACGAATCTAATGAAAAAACTGCTTTTAAGAGTGAAATATTACATAAAAAAAAACTAGTTGAATGTAATTATCATTTTACTACCAAGGAAGGATGGAAACCTTCAATTTTTTTTGATAATAAGTGTGAGAAAAGAGATGTAAGGTTGTAATACTACTATGTTGATGATTAATTTCTCTTCAACTTGTAAGAATGCATTATAGCTAATACTGAACCAACTAAAAAAATCTGAAATTTCATTTGGATTATTGACATAATTAACATGTTTAAACAAGAAAGCGAGCTGGATCTTTTGTGCCTCAAGAGATCAGTTTTGTTTTGTTTATTAAATACAACGAATAAAATTATCAAAATTATTGCATTAATTTGAGATCTATCTTTTTAACGACCATGGACATTAAGGGACATAAAAGCTCTAATGGTAATGCTGCTTCCAATACTGCAGATTTAATAATAGAAAGAAAAAGGATCTCTACAAGGGGATAGCAAATCGGATTTGAAAAATGGAACAATTGATGACATTGACATGTTTCCCGATTACGATGAAGAGCAAGACAAAAGCTCACTTCAGCAACTTGAAACCAATCCTAGCATCGAAATGCCAAAAGCTGAAAAACAATCAGTCATCCAGCTCCAGGTTGATCATCATTCTGCCTCATATTTGGCAAATCCTTATATTTAAAAACAGAAAATAGAGGATGTCAAGCCCAAAGAAGAACCACAAGTTTCAAAGCCAGAGTGGAATAAGACCAAGGATTATCAAGAATTTCGGACAAGTAGTTTATCGTTTTTTCGGAAAGCTTATCCCTTTTTGATTACGAACAAAAGGTCTTTTCAGCCAAAACCCCCAGTCGACTCAACCAGATACATCACGTTTTTCGAGAATGAGGTTTGCCACTCCGGACAGAAAACCAGTTACTAGCAAAACTGTTACCCAAACGTCTCCCAGAGATGTTGCAAACCAACGAGAGAATAAATTTTACACGCCGCAACGTCTTCAGCCCGATAGACAGCTTGATAATAAAAGAGATGATATTATCGAGCAATTGAACGTGCTTATCGAATGCAAGAGAAAAAATAAAAATTTTGTCAAGCCGATGGCTCGCTACATTGCAGACCTTGCCAATATTTACTCATCTGAGCAGAACACGGTGAAAATAGAATCATTTGAAAAATTAGACCGCTTGATCTCCAGAGAAGGAAACTATCTTCGAGCCTACCAGAGAAATGTTGATAGTTTCATCGACAAGGCTCACATGTCATTTCAAAGAATAAAAGAGGAAATGGATGCACACTTTGAACGAATAAAATCGAAAATGAGAGAGAATGCTCGAATTAATGAAGAAAGAATCAAGGGTTATTTCAATTCAATCAAAAGACAGATAGAAACATATCGAGCCACTGCAACAGTCCTGATTCGTCCTCCAATTGATCAAGTTGTACAAGATTTGCTGGATATTGAAACGGAGGACGATATGAACAAATATATTCAGCAGAAGTTCCCTCAAACGATGCCTCTGAAAATCGACACTTTCAAGGTATCTGAGGCTGAGAAGGAAATTGAACAGTTGATGGGGTTGTCTTCGAAAAATATGACTCTCAACCTCGACAAAATAAGAAAGGCGTTGGACGAGATTTTCTTACTTGCAGAAGACGATTTGATAGATCAAATGAACAAAAATCTGCCCATTAAATTACCCGAGCCAAACTTTTTCACCAAATCGGCTACAGATCTTTATCATAACTGCAAAACACAGATTAGCATCTGAGTTCATTAACTCAACCCGTTACGCTAAGATGTAGCAATATAATAAACACAGAGCATTCTGACTCGGTGAATTGCACGGTGATAATCGAGAATAAATTCGTTGCTACAGGATCCAATGACAAAACAATCAAGCTGTATTCTCTTGACACCTTCGAACTTTTGGATGTATTGGAAGGTCATGCGGATGCTGTAAAGTGTTTAACAACTTTCGTAGTCTCAGCTAGCGAACTTCAGACAACAGTACCACATCACAGGGCCCCTGGAGGAGATTTGATCACTCTCCTTATTAGTGGAGATGAAAGGTCAGGGGCCACGATATATATTTGGGACATTACACCGGCTATCCAGAGTGATTCTTCGCAAAAAGATCTTCACGCGTCATTCAACATGAGAAGTAGGCTCATAGGAAAACTTCAACATCATTCACATGCTATCACTTGCTTGTTGGATATGGAAGAGGGTCTTACATTGCTTAGTGGCTCGTATGATAGCAAAATCTGTGTGTGGAATCTGCTGAAAATGAGGAAGATGGGCCAGATTGAATACCATCACTCAATGATATCATGTCTGAGACTTCTTGCTTGCAAAACGAAATTCGTTTCAGGAAGCAGAGATAAAAAGATTGGAGTCTGGAGGATTAGATATTTAGAGATCTCTGGAGACAGTCCTCTTTCGAAAGCCCAGCCAAGAAGAATTTTTGAGGGATGTGAACTTGAGAAAACAATAGAAACAGATTTTCCAATCATTGCCTTAAATGGATTTCTCACGCATCCCCACTGGCTCTTATTTGCTGATGGTATCAACACGCTAACAGTTTGGGATATCGATGCTGCGAAAGTCGTAAAGAGATTCTCATGCAGTGGAACAAATTTAGTGGACTTGCTATTGATTGAAGATCAATATCAGAGAAAATTCATTGTTGTTGGCACCTGCTGCAATGATGATACATTGAGAGTGTGGGAAAGCGACTTTAAATACAGTCCTGAAGAGCACTGCAAAGAGGTTTTGAATGCGAAAGATGCTATAAATCTTTTTTCAGGTACTTATGGATCTTCTCCGAAGATGCAGCTCTTTACAAAAGATAGAAAATTAGTGTTGGGAATTATCAATAATTCGAGATTGAATCCGATAGTCAGTCTTTGGGAAATTAGGGCTTAATGTGATTTTGCAGTATTTACAATTTAAAGAATACTGAAGTGTTTGAATCTTTTGTTTTGTTTGGAAAAATACATAAGAACTTTTAACATACCTGAATAATCCTCAAAAACTTCTGTTTTATCGTTTTTCGATTAGATTGCAAAACATAAAGTGGAAGTGTCGGACCCATAACCAAAATAAAGAGATGGAGCCAATCACAGATGAACTCAATTAAAGAATGGAAATGTTTGTCGACTGACGTTCTTGAGATTTAATTTGTAGATTTCTAAAATATATGATCGAGTGATTAATGAGTTACGATTATTCCTTCGAATTCTGCTGCTGCTACTTAAAGTTCAACTGTTATGTGATTTTCAGCTTATTCAGGTTATAAATTTTGAAGATCCTTGATGAAAAGATCATATAGATATATATCACTCATATGCAGAGTGTTATGAAATCAAACTTTTTTTATAATCACCTTAGATCCAAGTTCCTGTAAGCTTGCGAACAGGGATTTTAGCTAGATGTGCTGCAACACTATAAGTAATTACAATTCCTATGAGAAGCAAATAAAATTGACCAGACTGAGTTTTCATGCTGAAATAGCTCTGAGAGAATGGGAAATATGGGAAGATTGTGGCAAGAGCTGCAAACCCGACTGTGGAGATAATGAGAGGTGTACAAGCTCTATTTTTTATGAACGGTATCTTCTCAGTTCGAAGTATATGGAATACGAGCGTTTGTGTCACGACTCCCACAATAAACCAACCCGTTTGCAGATACGGAGCAGTATCAGCGCCATAATCTTCAATTTTGAGGAAATATAAGAACGTCATAAGATCAAATATTGATCCAATTGGTGCCAGCACGACCATGAAAAAGAAATGGCCTCTTACATCCCATTTACAGGGAGAAGCATAAGTAGATGCATCGACATTGTCCCATGGGAGAGGCAGCAATGACATGTCATTGATCATATTTTGAAGAAGGATTTGTGAGTTTGCCATGGGTTGGAAGGTCATCATCACAGGTGCAAGCCAATTACTAAACGCGTTGCTCAGTGATCCACTCAATT
>ENA-UOTX01000036-UOTX01000036.1-compost-metagenome-genome-assembly--contig:-NODE-36-length-119716-cov-15.673468_pt1 | contig 119716 bp, 90 predicted proteins | sample MGYA00238143_ERZ746982 | MGnify/ENA primary metagenome ERZ746982 (study PRJEB28758, sample SAMN06268862) | compost metagenome | isolation source: single cell | place: USA: California, Emeryville, Joint... | reverse complement strand
TTATTAATTCCATTCAAATTTATTCCAAAGTCTTGATAAAAATTTGCATCGTCATCGCTGCCCAAATCTTTATTGATTTTTTGCTTCTTGAAAATTATAGCATTTGCAACCAAGCTTCATTTACTCTTTTGTTGAAGCCACCTTGTTTGGTTCTTCTCTCATCAGTTTCTTCTGTCTGAGACTCCTTGCCGCCTGAAAACCCCTTCCTCATACTCAGCATTTTCATCAATAAATCCCTATATCTCATCAAAAAAAATTAAAAGAAAAATGAACCTACCTTTGGCCCTTTTGAAAAAAAGCATGTGAATAAGCTACCTCACACACCTCTGAGGTCTGATAATGTTTCTTAAACCTGTGCGAATAGAGCTACAAATTTTCGTAAGAATTGACCTCGATAATAAAGGATTTACCTGACGAACGAAATAACTTATACTTTTGTTTCTAAAGTGCTGTGGCAGCACGATCTTGACCAGCAAATCGACGCTAATCACCGTGAAGGACGTCCCTGCAGTACTCCAGCGGATAATCTCGTCGTGTTTTCCTGACTGTGATGAGGAAAAATTATGAGTGAATTATTACACGAAGAATTACCTCGAGAATCGAAAAGAGAGTCTCAAAGAAGCCGCATTTTGGTGTCTTTGGGGCGATATTCTCCATACTTGTGATTGCCGCTAACACTTTTGCAAGCAAAATTAGGTTTTTGATTTTTTAAATAATTATTAGTTTCGAAGCCTATGCGCCTACTAAATTATATTTAAACAATTTTTCTTTAAAAAATTCTTAGCCTCAAGCTTTTTCCAAATTGCAACAATGTGACGTCACACTCCAGAGAGAAAACCAGGATTTTAATTTTTTTTTTGATCATTGGAATCACTCAAAGGTGACTCCCTCAGGCAGAGTATTCCTTTGTTATTCATGGATAGCCTGCACTCGCTACTTAGAATTTCTCCTTTTAGTGTACTATGCTTACTCTTACTGTATGAACAAAACTACACAATTCTCAGCATTATATCCGAAGAGAATCCCTCCAGTAGTGTCGATCTAAGTGAATTGCTTGGGGATCGAGTGAGAAGGAAAAATCAGAGGATCTTGCATATTTTCGAGAGAAAAAGGTTGTTAGCAGAAATTCTGTTATCTTCTTTCAATCTAATTGGAAAGGAGTCCAAATTAGAAACAGATTTAAACTTATAGGTTAATAGCTACGAGTTCGCTCATAAAATTAAATGATAAAATTTATCTAATTGAGAAACGCAACCCTCTCGAATTAATTTAGTTTTTATAAAATTAGGACCATCACGAATTATCCTTATCAAGAATAAATACCCCCCAAACCCGAAGTAGCCCTTCTTACAAGGAAAGCAGTTTATAGAGCCTTTGTATCATGTAATGACCTCTAATAGTTTACATAAGTCAAGATGACTGCAAAACTACATAAAATACCGAAATTTATGAATACATACTCCACAAACCGAATTTTCCTTCTCTGGAAGCAGGAATGCCCTTCTATTGCAACACAGCAAAAAGAAAACTTATCCAAAACCAGTGTAGACATTGTGGCTAACGCGTGAGAACTCGATTTGGCATATCATCAATTTCATTACCTCGATTATCAAACCTACCAGGATGTATCATTCATAACTTCTGAAAAATGCCTCATTTTAAGAGGAAAATGTTAAGGCATAGCCTAAAAATCTCTCAGCCAATAAGACGTTTCTCAAGGGTGCCTCTTCGGGATTAAAATATCTTTGGTAAAAAGTTATACTCTCATTGCAATTTCTTAACTAACTCTTTGCTGCAGGTGTCCCTTGAGGTCTGTTTCCTTCTCCAGGGATGTAAACAATCAATGTTTATCCAAGTAATTCATCAAAAGAGGCAGTTTATTTAGAAAATAGCAAATATCTAACACTAATCATTGCAAGTTTAACGTATTCTTCGAAAGCAGTTAGTCTCATCTTCCTTTCTTGATATTCTTTGCTATACACATCGAATACTTGGCGAAGAATGGCTCACATTCCTTTTCTTTCACATTGATTCCTTTTTTCTTGACACATTCAGCATATTCTGCACCCTATCATGATACTTTATGAGGTACTGAACAAGATAAACTAATGAGACCTCTGTTCTGCACTGTTGTATCGCGGTTGCCATCTTTTTAAGCACCGGTCTCAACTCTATCTGCACGTATTTCTCAAAGACCTTGGACATTAAATTTCTACCTTTTAAATCGCTTTTATTTAACAAAAAGAAAGATAGAAGAAAATAGCAGAACTTTCAAATATATTCGTAGAGATACTCGTACAAACTTGTTGTTTAAGCATGTTTATTACTCATCTCGCGTAGTTAAATGATTTTCAAAACAAATTTTACAAAATATGCCGATATGGCTTTGAGAGAAAATGACATTGGCTTATAGCAGCAACAGGGAAAACTCCCTCATTCTGATTAATTATGCAAAAAGAAAATGGTATTAAATCAAATTGTTACCATAATTATGACAGTCTAATCGGGTTTGCTGCTCTTTTATCAGGGTCGTTCTCCACTATTGTCTCAAATGACTGTGATAGCTTCCTTTGCTCCGGTGAATCGATGAAATCTGAACGATACTCTGGGTTTTTTATTAACAAAAACCCTAAACAAGAAGCATTATCATTATATTTCTCAAGAAACCCGACCCGCACAGAATTATAGTAGTAATAGCAGACTTCTCGATAGCAGTTTATCAAACCATACTTCTTTTGGTGGAGCGCCTCGTTTTCTTTCACGGCCTTCTGCCTCTCTTCTATTTTCTTTGTTTTACTGCTCTTTTTGCTTTCCAAACCGATTCCTTTCTCCAGAAAAGCGTCGATCTCCTCTATCAGTCTCTTGTTTATTTTGATCTTCATACGCAGCATAAACAACTCGTTATATAGGATATACAGCAGATGAGAAATAAACGAAAACTGCTCTGTGCTTTTGAAGTCGAGCTTAGAAACGCTTCCTCCTTGCTTCGAAGCGTTCCGAGTGGATGGAAGCTCCAGCTTCTCTGGGTTCTCAGGTTGGGTGTATAGATCCACCATAATTGTGGATTTTATCGGAGCGTCATAAGGATTACCCTCGATACACAGAGAACTTTTGCAGTCTTCTCCCAATGAAACCGACAGCATTATCTTTGAATTCTCTACAGACTGCTTCAGCAGTGTTTCCCTGAGAGGCTCGATACCGCTTTTGTAGGAGTCTTTGATTGCTCGGAGAAAATCAAATACTTCAGGTTTCTTCATGTACTTCTCGCAGTACCGTTGAAGTTTACCAAATTTGTTCCGATCGAGCAAACTGCAGGTGTCAATGTCTCCATAAGTCCCAAAGTAAGGCACCTGGTGGATCAAAGAGAACGGTTGGACTTTCACTAACAGATTTTTGTTAAAAGACGACTCGAAGATTTGGAAATTTTTCTTTATGGTGTCTCTAATCGACGGATTTCCGGTCAAAAACAGCGTGTGGATACACAAAGGCTCGAGCAGCAAATGAAAATTAGAACAGAAGAGGTTCATGACTTCAGACACGATCGTTTGGCAGTTGTTGCTAAACTGCGAGTAGCCTCTTATTTCAGCGTTAGCGATTAACTCAGTGAACTGCATAAATATCCAATCCGCCTTCTGTTTTGATAAGTTGCTTCCGAATGAAGAAAGCGTTTTTAATCTAGTGTAAGTATAGCTCATAGGGTTAATTCGACGGTGAGGTGCGGCGGATGCCGTATCGGACGGTTTCCAGAGCAGGTCTGAGTATCTGTCGTTGAATTCCCGAGCGATTTTCGTTGGAAATGTTTCTCCTTCCATCAATTGGCTGAGCTTGTACTGAACCGTTTTCATTAGATTTGGGAACGTGTTTCCGTCATCGAACTCCAAAATCTTCACATACTGAAGCGTCCGATGGATAAAATTGGAGATTTCATCAATCCAATTGTTCATTGGGAAGAAATCGAAAAACTGGAACCTGAAATACTTGTACGCAGACTGCGAACTCCGAAACTCCCTGTGAATATCTAAGCTAACATTCACTTTGTTTTGCATACTTGGGTCCTCTGGCAAGTTAATGAATGAATAACGATGGTTTCCCACAGAGAAAGAGGCATGATGGCTGGATCCCCAGGGAGCGCTGACCGCAGTACTAAATATTTTCTTTGCCCAGAGAACCAACGAATCCTCTGCCATGGTGTTTATTTCAACATAAGAAGGGAAAAGGCCGAGACTAGCGATGACTTTATAGACGAGACTTTTAATTTCGGCTAAAAACGCCGGTTGGTTGACAATGCTCATGAATTTCTTTCTACTCTCGTCCTCATCGTAGAGATCAAACAGCTCCTGAAGTGTGTTATGACTCCTTTCATCCATCGGAACGCCTAGCAAATGCGCCAAGAGCCGTAGAACCTGTTTCATGCTCTTATATGTCAAGTAATGAATCCTCTGCTTTATTTGAAATTTTAAACCATGGTCATAGTAGCGCAGAAGGAAGTTCGCTCGAGAAATCTTACGCTTGATCGTGTCAAGGACCTCGAGGTTGTCAGGGTTAAACGAGAATGAAAAAATATGATAAAGCTCGGCTTTGGAGAGGCCTTCTGTTTTTTTTTCTAGGTTTTTAAAGATCACGTAGCAGGAGTTTTGAGGTTTGAATCGCATTGAGTCGCCGGAAAGCCGAATGTAAAATTTCTTCGAGCTGCTGATGACTTGCTCTCGCTGAGAGGCTCCAAGCATGTCAGAATGCAAGACTCGAGAGAATGAGGCGTGGAAATTGTAGTTTATCTGACGTTCAAGTACTTCTGTTGAGGTTGGGGAAGTGTTTGTGATGTGAAATATCTCCTCGTTCGGTGTCTTCAGAAAGAAGGACTTGAACTGGACCCATTCACCGCTTTCTATGTCTAAGTAGCTGCATGTGAACTTTCTGGCTTTTGAAATTTTTGGTGACTGCACCTTCTGTTCTTCCGTCACGACGAGCTAAAAATTTGAACTGCTTCTGAAAATTTAATTGATTAATGACAATTAAAACAGGATAGTGAATCAAGAACGACTCAGATGTAAGAGATTATCATGAATCAGTCTAGAATAGCAACAAATGCGCTCGTGGAACCAGGGTAAGTCTATGAAATGAGAGTTTAGACATCTTTTTCCCTTCAACATGTTTAAATCCACACTGAAGGTAAAATCAATTTAGATTCAGATGCATGAATTGATGTTGCTATTTTCGACGAACATAGCTATTGAGGTTGATTTCCGATGAGTGTTGCATGTTTCTGAGCTGTTTAAGAAATAAGAAACAAAGTATTTTCAATGTAGAATTTTTCTTTATCAGGTAAGAGATAATGGTTGAGTTAACCGGATCCGAACAACACCAAAATACTCATGAAATAGCATGAAATAACGCCTCAGTGAAATAATCACTCATTCAACTATCAAATTAAGGAAATGATAATCGGTTACGGTACAATAGACTTGGTTTAATAACCTTGGATTTGAAGTTTTTCATGGCGATTCAGAAAAAGAGGGTTTTGATAGATTCCCATAATCACGTTCTTAATTTCCTCTCTAAACTCTTTTGGATCCTTCAACTCAATGTTGTCTCTGTCCCTTCCTGTAGCGATACATTGCGCGTATCTGCATATGTAAATTCCGCTAAGTTCTGGTGATTTCGCTTTAGGGATTTTTTCTATATTCAGTCTCGAGTTCGCCAGCGCAAGAGACAGCTCGTTCTTCTTGACCTTTGATTTTTTGATTTCATTCTCCACGAAGTTGTAAAGGTGCAGCGAAATCCCGGGGCTTTTTGGGTCATATTGTCCACTTTCATCATCGGAGCCACAGGGGTTATAGATATAGAAATCAATCTTCTGAGGGTAGGAGTTCGTATCATCTTTCTCGCACCTGATTTCAGCAAGTACCCAAGTATCGTGGTTTTGAGTGCTCTTAGTAACAAGCAAAATGCGATCAAATTCATTGAAAATTAGATGTCCTTCAGCAGCGTTGTATCCTCTCAGATATTTCTCTACTGCCTGATTATTAGTTCCCTCCCCTTTAGAAGTGTTTCCAGAGAGAAGCGTCATAAAATCGCTATCAAAAAAGAAAACTCTCTGCTGTGGACTATCACTCTCAAAGGTAAACTCCAATAGCTTATTTTCAAGGGCTCTCATGTAATAGTTCACGATATTATCGCTTAAATGGAGCTTCTCATCAGTTAGTGTCTTAAAGTCATCTGGAGTAATCTCGATCCCGTACTGCTTTCGAAGCACTGGTTTGCTTGTGCTCGCTGGCATATTCTTTAGAATCTGTATGTTAGGCTTTCCTCCCCATTCAGAGAGAGTCTCCTTTTTGACTCCTTGAAAGTATTCAACCAGAGAAAATTTCCCTTGCTCATCATACAGCTTTCCGTGACCATGGCGAAGGTTTGCTCTGAATTCTCCATCATATAATATCCGCGTTTTGCTGTGCAATTCTCCGATATTGTCCATTTGGTCATTAACGAACCCACCTTCATAATAACCCCCTTCAAACTCATTCGTTCCCCCACGCTTGAAGAAAAGTTTACCTTCTCCATTCCGCTTGTCGTTCTCCCATTGTCCTTGATAAATATCTCCATTCGGATAAAGAAACCTGCCTTTGCCGTTCTTTTGATTCTTGTTCACAAATCCCTGATATACAACCACATCACCCGACATTATGAATGCTCTGTTAGTAACTTTCTTCTCCACATTTACCTCAGGATAAAACAGCTGCGTTAGACTCAGATCCTCACCATCAAGCTCAACCGGAGCCTTGAAACTCTCTCGCACGAGATTACAAAACTCTTCGACTGATCTCACTTCTTTCTGCAGTAATTTCACAAGGATTTTCTGTAGTGGCTTAGAGTCTCCAAAGTAATTAAGAAGCACTGATTTCATTTGAAGAATCGCTTGACCAGCATCCTTCTCAGATTCTCTGTTGAGATTATTTTGAGGAATTTCACTGCTAGGAACTTTTTTTTCACGAAAGGCAATTAATGCGAGCTGTAGCAACTCTTCTGATAGGGAGGAAGATGTAAGCGTCCCGTTGTTGCAAATAACAGACATTGTCGGCAAAGGTGCCATTGCTGCCCAGTCACTGAGGAAGTAAGTTTTCGTTCGGTTTTCCATGAATAAGGCTTTAGGATCTATTTTGACATCATCGAATTTCATTGTGTTTTTAAGAAATTCAAGGTCGATAGCCACATCCTTGAGCAATTTTTTTATGTCTACCGCTGGCCGAAGCTCCAATTCGGTGTCTGGGTTGAGTGGATAGAGCTCTTTCATCACAAAAGCGATGCTTTTCTCGTCTAGTTCAAAGTCTTCTATCTTGAGGGCCTCCATGTTGCCTACTCTAGTGCAGATGTAGAGGATCTCTCGTAAAAAGAGAGTTGCATAATGACTGAAGCTGTAGGACGGATTTGATACGTCAAGGATTCGGATTAAATATTTCTTCTCAGGGTTCTCTTTGAGATGAGCTTTGTAAACAGAGTGATATGGCGTTTTGGATATCAAAGTGAAGTCGGAGTATTTGGTTTTGATTCCGTCGGGAAAACCACCTCCGATGCTATTTTTCTGGCTTAGCATGTTCAGAGAATCTAGCAATCTTGAATTTTTGTTTTATTCTACAAATCTAAGCGTACTGAGATTCCTGATATTGTCCTAGAAATCCTTTGTTTTTTTTCGCTGAAATAGAAGTGGTATTTGCTGATTGCTGAAGAAAAACATCATTCTGAATATGAAAACAGTGGAACCGAGTTAACAGCTGAATTGTTGAAAATTTTTTTCCAACCGCTTTTCGTGAAAACGAAGGATTGCATCTTTTTTTGGGGCTGCCTTTACTCGAAGTTTCAAATCAAAGAAAACGGTTCTCTTCTGAAAAGGTGAATTCATTATAATCCAGTTTGTGGAAATTTGTAACTTGTAATTAGGTAATCTGAAAAAGCTAATATATCATTCTCAAGCTTTCGATTCCATTTATTGAAATATCACTAGAAATAATTGAACTGGTGAGGTTTCTGAAAGAGCATCTTCACGATTTGGATAAATAGTGTCTTGGACCTATAAGCATGAGAACTCGTGCTCTCCGAAAAGACATCTAATTGATACTTTTTCCTTCCATGACGAATACCTGATAGCAAAGAATTTTATTTTATTCAAATTTTGACTTCAATAGAAAATAAACTGTATACATGACTCTACTACAAATAAACGACTTTCCTAAGAATAAAGGCACTCAACAAACTAGAATCTAAACTCCTCATATTTGATTTTCTTGCCTCTTTTTGAAGCTTGCTTTGCTAAACTCTTGAAATTAAAGGCATCATACGCCTCAAGAATGCTCTCGATCTGAGTTGCGCTTTCGTCCTCGTATATTCCCGTCACACAGAGGTCGCTCAGTCTAGCGAGCACCTCTCCATATTTCTTCGCTGGTTCTTGTCTTTGCACAATCGTATCGATAATTGCGCTCACGAAATTCACAGCCTATTCGATGATATTATGAGCCCCAAACAAAAACTATTATGTCCTTACATTTGACCTCTGTCCTTGCTCTTCTCCTATTTCAGCAAACACCGACAAAACTTCAAAAAGGACATATAATAGCTCCAAGAGAGCTCGGATATAATTCGATTCAGCATCTCTGAATATTGTTTTGACTGTATTTGGCGATCTAGATGCAAAATCAGTAAAAAGAATTCCCAGATGAGAGAAATTTACATTGAGTTCTTCAAAATGATAAACAATAAGTAGACTTTGAACGCGATATCAGAAAGCTGCTTCTCGGAGCAATTTTTGCCCTTAAGACTCTCAAGGCACTCCAAAATTCCACGAAGTTCAGCGGTTTCCTGTGAAAGCTGTGTCACCGTTTCTGTTGGTATTTGATCCGACCCAGCTTTGAGGATCAGAAGCAAAAGCGAGCATATATCTTGATCTGGGATCAAATCCAACGAATTGGTAAGCACTTGAACCAGTCCATCCTAGTTTCAATAAAATTAGTCACAGTTGTTGACCGGTAATGGCATACATAAGAGCCGGTTTCGATAATAAACTCGAAGAGCTTGGTGCCAAAATGGTTGAAATCGAAGTGTGAGGAGTTGATTGTCTGCTTGAATACTTTTGTGATACTTTTTGAAGGAGTTGCCTTTTCTCCTTTGGTAATTGCTTGCTGAAGTTTCTTTTGTTAGGTGAAAGGGTGAGTTCTTATGATGATGAGAGGTGAGTGTGCTTACGTTTCGATTGGTGAGGTATTCAGAGTAAGTATCATCATTGATGGTTTTGAAATTTTGCGAGGAGAGGGTGATGGCTCCGCTCTCTTTGTGACCACTCAAGACTAGTGCATCTTTTACAATCTTTTTTTTATGTAAGAAACTATTCATAAGGATACTTGAAGGTGTTTGAGTTCTTCTGCAACGTACATATTTTCCATTTTGGGAATCTTTTATTTTTATCTAATGTTAATTTGGCTTATTCAGAGCAATCAAAAGGTCATATTCTAAGTATTTTGGTAACAGAGAAAACATGGAAGAGATGAACGCAATTTGCTCAGAGTTAAATTATTTGATGAGTAGTGAAAAAGGTCTGGAAATGGATAAGTATCTAAGAACACTGATAGCAAATTGTCCAGGCTTTAGTCGCGAAACATTTGAAAATGACTTAATATAATCCATCACCTGACAGCTTCTTCTGAAATTTGGCATGATTTCTCCAAAAAGATGTGAGTCTCTTTAAGTATGAAGCATATTTTTTTGTAATGCGACCAAAAAAGCAAGTTGAGAATCTACATAAATTAACCAGGCATTTTGTAGAAGACGATAATCATCATCATATTTCGCATGAATTGTAACGAGAGATAAAGATAATATTTGCTCTGTATTCCAATGGTAACAACTTACTTACAAAGATGAGTAGTTGAATGCGATGAGATATAAAAATAATCGATGTGTTATAATGAGTTTTTTTCCTTCTTTCACATAATTATACTCTTATTAATTTCGGATTGTCGTAGACAACTAAACAGACCTCAGATAACTGACTGACATCAAATTTGTAAACGAAGCAAATAGTCTTCATCTTTCGAATTGGATCAATCATTATTTAAAAATGATGCGCCTCGTAATGTAGTTTTCTTCGCATCAGTGCTTCAACTTATCCCATGTGCTGACTCCTTCGGGTAATTCGGAGCTCGAAAATTTGCTCTTTTCAATCCATCAAAAAGAAAGCTTTGCTTCCAACACAATTGTCACCACATACCTCACATACTGAAGACACCTTGCCCAAAAAACACCGTCAGTTTGTATGAGCGCTTCCAACCAGATTTCTGATCTTGATATATCAAATGAAACGCTGAGATAAACTGCTGCTTCATTATTCTCTCTTGAAGGTTTTCTTCTTTCAAAACTACATTAGGACCGCGACCTGCTCAACTACTAAAAATGGGAATGCGATCCTCTTTCAATTCGCTACAATAGAAATTACTCATTCTCTCATGAAAAAGAAAGTGGGTGGATCATTAGAGCATCACCGCAGGCCAACCCAAGATGCAAAGAACCTAGCGCGCTGCTGTCTTCATCCTGCCATAAAGCTTCTTGTTGATTAATTTACAACATTTTACTTTCCAAATGAAGGTGGATATACAAATTCTCTGACCGGTATCAACAAATACAGAGTTGCAAGTTCAGAGTGTTATTTAATAGAAAAGATTTATATATCTAAATTAAAATCTTCAAGCAATCTTTAAGAAATCTAATACTCTCAGATGGATATCGAAGAGAAAAAGAACGAGCAAAACAAGTACGACAGACAGCTCAGGTAATCTAAACGCAGCTTACAGCCTCCAAACCATTCATTTTTCAGACTGTGGGGAAAGCATGGACAGCAACTGCTCATGAACTCCAGAATCCTTCTTCTGGGCGGCCATCCAGCTGGCGTTGAAACCCTCAAGAACATGGTTTTGCCAGGAACCGGTTTTATCAGTGTTGTTGATGGCCAGAAAGTCACTGACAGAGACCTCGGTAATAATTTCTTCGTCGAAGCCGCAGATATCGGAAAAGACAGAGCTGAAGTAATTCCTTTACTCACTAATACCATTAATAATTCTCTCAGGTCCTCTCCAAATGGCTTTTAGAGCTGAATCCTGACGTCAAAGGAGACTTCCACGTCGCTGACCCTGAAGATTTATTAACCAATAAGCCAGAATTCTTCAAGGATTACACATTTATCATTGCATGCCAACTCAGCGAGGTAATTTACGACTATAGTTCAGTTGAGAGTCCACATTTCGTTAGGCTGGTGCCAAAAAGCTCGATGAGATCGCTGCGAAATACAACTCCAGGTTCGCTCTGATCAGAACCCTCGGATTTGTTGGTTCAATCAGAGTCTACGGCGGCTTACATACCGGTACTCTTGAGCATCTATCTCAATTCTGAAAGCTGTTATTCACTTAGTCGTCGAAGCTAAGCCAGCTGACAAAAACATCGAAGACCAGAGACTCAAGAGACCTTTCAAAGAGCTTTTGGACTGGGCACTTTCCTTCGATTTGAAAGCTCTTGATGACTATGAGCACGGACTGGTTCCTTACACTGCCATCCTCCTCCAATGCCTTGAACAATGGAAGTCGACCCACGGCGGCAAATATCCTTCAACCTTTGCTGAAAAGCAACAATTCATCGACTTAATCAAATCAAACGCAAGAAACTACAAAGAACAAGAAAATTTCCAAGAGGCTGTTACTTTTGTGTACAAATGCTACCAGGACCCAGCTGATCTTCCTTATAAGCTCACTGAGGTCTTGGGAAGCGAAAGAACCAAGAACGCTAATGAAAGCTCTGATGAGTTTTGGATTTTCGCGAAAGCTCTTTCAATGTTCATTGAGAAACATAAATTACCTCCACTTAAAGGCGGCTGCCCTGATCAGCATGCCAGTACCACGAACTTCCTTACCCTGAAAAGAATGTAATCCAAACGCATTCGTTCGTTTCTAATTACTGTGAAGCTACGACGAGAAGGCTGCTAAAGACCTCGATGAGCTCAAGGGCTATATCAAAGAAGTTGCTCCTAACAGAACATTTAGCGAAGATGCCATTAAAGATTTCGCTAAGAACGCTCTTACTATTGAATGTACCGAATACAGGTGAGTTGCATGAGGGGTTTTCGGTTGTAACGTGCTTTGAATAAAAAGGAATTTGAAGGCCGAGTATGAGAAGCCACTTGAGCTTGAAGTTTTCGAGAGTGACTGCTATAAATGGCATTTCTGCCTTAGAGGCTCGTTCTTGTTCAGAGAACGAGAGGGTAGATTCCCTTGCCTTCACCGCGGAGATGATGACGTGAAGAAGCTTGAAAAAATCGTGAATGAGGAGCTTATTAAAGGAAAATATGAGGGAATTGTTCCAATTGAAACTGCTTATTTCGAAGAGATGTAAGATTTGCTTTTGTCAAATGGAGTAATTTGATCGTGATTGTTTGTAGGGCTCGCTATGAGGATTCGCAATTGCATACTATCGGCGCATTGCTTGGAGGAGTCGCTTCGCAAGAAATCATCAAGTTGATCACCCATCAATTCACTCCAGTGAACAACACATACGTCTACAATGGTATTACTTCTGAAGCTGAATGCTACGAACTGTAGAGTCGCATTTGTTATTGCTCGTTATTGAAAAAATATAAATCTACATACGAAAAGAGAAATCGCTCTATAAGAAAGCTATGAAATTAACAATCTAGCTGAAAATTACAATTATGCCTCCATTGAGAGTTGAATAAGTTGGATTAAAAGCTCTGACAATATTTCAAAACACTTTTCTCTTTCTTATTTGAACCAAACTAATTTATCAATAAAAAGATTGTTATTAGCCTTAAATTCTGTTAGTTAAGAGCTCAAGGCACAGCTTCTGATATATAGACGAGGAATCATAGCGAGATTATCAGAAAGCTGCTTTTTAATGAAATTGTCCAAACATAAAAACCTTAAAAATAATAAAATATCACATAATTATTCTGCATATTCCTGGGGGGAAGAAAAGCATTACCCACAGAATAATTCAGAAACACACAGCATTATGACCCACGGCGAGGCAATAACTATAGCATGTGAAAGTTTAAGCTCGAGTATGGATGTCTTCTAATATTTCCTCGATTTTAGCGCACACTTTAGCCTGATATTCCAACGCTTTGTCCAACTCAGAGAAAGCTGTTTCGAATCTTCTTGCTAGCCAGACGTACACGTCCAAAACTATTTTGATGAATAATGTATTAGGCCAAAGGAATCGAGGAACTGTTGTTACTATGATGCATTTCTTCCAAGATCGCGAGATCGTTTAGGCTGAAACTCGTCTTATGGAATATTTTGTTATGAGGGCTGAACATTTCAGGGAGAATCACATTATTGAAACGCCTGGGTTTAGGATAAAAGTAAGTAAGCTAGAATAATTGAGCGGGTTAGGTTACGATAGCTGCATTGCAAATCCTTTAAAAACTTTACGAGACTCCTGCCAGTTCTGACTTAGCCGCAGCGGAGAAGAACAAAATGTGTATTTATCTTTCAAAGACAGATTTATTCCTTCAATCATTTCTGAAATCTAGTGAAATTTCGTCAAGGTTACAGAAGGATGGAAGTGCAGTTTTACTGTGCAGAAATCTTCGTAGGCTTGAATGAAGTAGATACCCTCGATCTGGGCCAAAGAAACGAATTTTTTAAATATTTCTGACATTGTCGACGGTTTCTTCTCTATCATTCTCAAATCCCTCTCAAACGACTCAATCTGCGCGAATGAAGGAAACAGTCCAGCCTGCTGTATTCGTCTTTCCTCTGGCTTAAAACTATTAATAATTATAAATTAAATCGATCCTCTTATTCACTCATTACTGTCTTGATGGTCTGTAAACTGCTTCCTCTTCAGATTCTAAAGCCTCGGATTCTTCTTCGTCTTCGCCGAGATTGGTTTTCATGTATCTTTTCAGCTCTCCTTTTTGCCTCAGCGTAAATTCTCCGACTTCCTCATGTATAACGATTTCCTCGGGGTCCTCGTGTTTTCTTTTATTCTTTTTCTCTTTGGGAGGCAAGCCAATAATCTCCGCTTCTGGTATTGAAGATTTTCCCATGCGTTTACTCATCGCATTGATACTTCTTCGGACCACTTTGAGATCGGAATTATTCATGCAAGTCACAAATCCGTTTTCGAGGTACCTAGTTGAATATTGCGTCTTTTAACCGGTTAGAGAGTATGGGTTACCTCCCAGCTCGACCTGCGATCTGTCTTATTTCATAATCGTCTATTTGAACCCTCTCGTCGTTTCTTCTTCTCATAAGCGTTTGGAATATGACTCGCTTTATAAGGAAATTCACTCCCATGCCGATCTAGAGCAAGTTAGTCGAGACAATTAATTCTAGATATCTACAGCATCTGTAGCGACAAGATAATTCACATCGGATTCTGGATCGTTGAATTTTCTGGCTTGATCTTTCCTGGTTTCAGGAGGGAGCTTGCCGTAAACGACGGCGCAGGTGTTACTATCATCTTCGCTTGCGAGTTTATTAATTTTCTATTCGTTAACCAACGAAATTGAGCTTAATATGAGAGAGAAATTCTTAGCGAATTACGTTTTTGAGTTTATGGACGTCTCTCGTTGAGAAAGTAATAATGCAGTCTCCAGGCCGCAGGTCCTCTTCCAGTTTAAAAGGTTTATTTTCAACGAACAGGCTGCTAAACCGTTGATAGTGCCTCTCTTCAAACTAAACAAGCTTTGTTTAATATCGCCATTCAAATGCGCATTAGACTTACCTTATCCCCAGTAATTTGGCAAATCCGATCAACGAGTGACAACGCTCGAGGGTCTCCGCAGAGGTGTATTGTCTCTGCGTGAAGACCTAACAGCGCGTTTGTCCAAGCAGCTCCTCGGTCTTCATCACCGATCATTTGAATCTCATCGATGACGGCGACTTTATAACTCTCATTAAAATTAGCTGTTTCTATCGTGCAAGACGTATGCTTCGCATCATCTCTCAAAATCTTTTCTTGCCCAGTAATTAAATTGCAGGAAACCCCTCTTTTCTCAAGCTTCTCTTGAATTTCCCAGGCCAATAATCTCAATGGAGCGCAGTAAATCCCCGTTTCTGAGTTTGTGAGATCCTCTATCGTCGCGAATGTTTTCCCCGAATTTGTTGGCCCGGCATGGTAGATTATACGCCTTTGTAACTCTCTTGTTCTTGGGAACCATGTATGAGGTAGCCTTAGATCCTAGTGTAAGATAAATAAAAACCAATTCAGGAGAAATATTTTACTGTTTTTTGCGATAAAGAGCTTGAAATTTCATATTCTTCGCGGTAATTTTGCTGGATAAAGTCAATGTACAAGTCAATGAATGGTTGCAACACAATCAATCTTTCGGGAGTAATTTTTCTATCTTGGGCGAATTCATCGATTTCAGCCAAACGCTAAGCAATTCAAGATAAAAGTCATCAAAACTAGATTTATTATACATCTTGCTCACGACGCTTGAACCAGTCTTTAACATGTCTCTGAAACTGCTCGTTATTGACAAATTCTTGTCTATACTATACCCAGTGTCAATATTAAGCTCAAATGCGCGTTGTTTACGTCGACGATTTTGTTGTTCTCGAATAAGAATGGCAGCATTCGGAAATTTTCATTCATATAGCGAAGGAAGTAAGGTTGTTTGAAGTGTTTGAAAATAATGGAGTCATCAATCAGAAACTTTTTTCGAAATTGCTCAAAGAATGGATTATCGCGGTCTAGACTGAAATCTCGATCCCTCCTTTTTTTTTTCTTGCTACTGCCGCTGCTGAAAGCCCGCCTATATCGCATGTTATGGTTGCAGACAAGAGAAGCAATCACCGAAGGTAATAATGAAGTTGCATCGATTTGTTAGCTCTATCACTATTTAAATTTTTAATCGATTTTCAACTAAGTAGAGTCTCAGGGGTACATTCGAAAAAAATATGTCTTTCATTTGATCAACCTTCTTAAATTGAGGAATATACTTCTAGAAGGATGTAATGGTGGATGCGTATTTTAAGATAGTTGAAGAAAAAATAGCAAATAAGAGTCTCATTGAACGAGAGGAAGGTTGATTTGAAATTGCGGAATAATTTAACATATATTGCTTTGACATAATATATCCAAATCAAGATGTAATCACGATTGAAGTGTTATAGTAAAGAGAGAAGCTTCGATTTGCTCTTGGGCATCCATCTTGTATCGCAGTTTTTTCGTAGGAACGTCGAGTCGTTTCTGATTGAGAAATAGCTTTGTAACGTTCTGCTTAAAAATGAAAACTTACCTGAAGGAAGCGTGAATGGTTCTGATATCAAAAATAAGAATGTCTCCGATCTTAAAATCAGCATACGCCCAGCAACTGTTCGGAACCAAGTCTAAATTGGGTAAGCGTCTTCACTTATCGCAAAGCCTCAATTGTATTTACCTAAAAATTTCGCGGGTAATTCTTCCTGAGATAGCATCTCGCCTTCAAAATCCATTGTAAAGGTATCTATACAATTTTTAACGCTCAATCAAAAGCCCATCAACTAACTACCTTCGCACAGAGCTATAGTTCCTTCTTTCATCCCTTGGTTTGCTAAAAAGTATATATAGCTTCAAATCTGCATCGTCGAAGAAAATTTACTTAAAGGAATCCAGCAAGTATACAACGGCAGACCCAATTTCTGAAATCTGAAATAATCCTACCAATGTTAGCCAATCAAGCAATCGAATTCATAATCATCCGTTACCGCATGTGTATCAGTCGCTTCTTTCGGGGCTAATACTCTCACCCATTTCGTATCAAGAGTAATGGATTCCTCTCCCAACAAGCAATCCATCAATTGCTGGATTTCTTTGCTTTGCACTAACGCTCTAAAACAAAAGATAGCCAATGCGTTCTTTTCAAATTGAATACAAGAAAGATTTATCATGCGTGAGCTCCCTGTAGCCTGAGAGCAGTATTCCTTTCTTGGACACTAGTTTATATCCATCTTCTGCTTTTTCTATATAGTTATTCTCTAGAAGATACCGGTCGATGACATCCGCTGCACCCAACACCTGTTTTTCAGGAAAATAGCCACTGGAGACTTATCACATAGTATTGAACGCTTATACCTGAAATATATGTATCCTTTTTCCTTTAGCTGTTCACGATAGGACAAGATACTCTCTTTTGACTTGTCAAATGTAATGCCAGTGATCTTTTTGAGTCTTATATCAGGATATTCGTTTGCTATCTCATTCACGTTAATAAAGCAATTTGTCGATCTCATTTTATCAGAAAATCTTCTCTTCAGAAATAAAAACAGATTTATTATCGCTATTTGACTGCGAATTTCTTGAAAGGCTAATAATTATCTGCAACCAGCTAGGATGCTTCAAAGAGATAGGAGCTAGTAAACTGTTTTGCTGCTGCAATCCTTTTGGGAAGACTTATTTTATATTTTTGCTTCGGAGAACGTGAGTTTATCAATATACATACAACACACATAAAATATTTATTAGACGTTAGCTAATGCTCTATTTATCGATTTGCAAACTTCAGCCTGGTACTTTCGAGCTTCGTGGCCTTCAAAGAACGCCTTGGGATAGTGTTGGGAAAGCCAAATGTAAACTTCAAGTACTAAAAGTAAAAATCCATTATGTAAAGAGATAAAGAGACATCAATTTACAGTGGTAGATCTCTTCGAGTTCCAATAAATTTGAACTCATCAGGGCTGATTTCTTCTTGCACTTAACGGGGAGTTTAACTCTGTTAAAAGTTCTTAGAAAGATGAAAAATATTTTTAACTATCTAGAATCGAAAGAAACTTACGCAAACTCTGATGCGAAATCTCTGAAGATGGCTTTGCTTTGCCATTTCGGGTTTGTCCGGAGTGGGGCCAAACCAAATATGTACTGATCTTTTAGGTTCAAATTGATCGATTCAATTATCTCTAAGTTCTGCGCGTGGTAAGACAAGGTGAGTTATAATTATGTACATGAGAGAAGCCTTCGTTGTCTTGAATAAAATAAATTCCTTCGAGCTGTGCGAGTGCAGTGTATTTTTTGAATACCTCTAGCAATGTAAATTGCTTTTTTTTATTCATGACTTTGAGGTCATTATAAAACGCCTCGAGCTGATCGAAGGTGGGGAAAAGCGCAGCTTGGGAAATTTTTCGCTCTTCTTCAGAATAACTAATTCGAATTTTCCACCTAAGAGAAGGATGGTCAAAGGGCATTACTTCCTGGACGGTTTGTATGACATATCAGTCAGAGTCTTTAATTCCTCTGATTCGAGTGCGCTTGATACATCAACTTCTGGTTTCCCAATTTGCTGTTCAGAGCTCTCAGCATCTGTAGCTCCAGATGATTTCATATGATTTTTTTCGAGACATGCGCGAATAGTTTTAAGGTCCTCATCAGTCATGCAAGTTACATATCCGTCTTCTGAAGACCTAATCACATTTTCCATGAATAAAAGTGTCAAACAAAAAAGACATACCTGCCTGCGCGCCCAGCTATTTGTTTAATTTCGTATTCATTAAGGGGTACAAGCTCCCCATTCCTAAATACGCTCAGTTTCTCGAAAATAATCCTTTTGATCAAAAAATTCACGCCCATGCCAATCTTCAAAAGAGCACAATAAATATTAGTGGATGGTTATTTCTCACATCGCTCTTACCGCATCGGTTGAAACCAAGTATTTTACATTGGAATCTGGGTCATTAAACAATTTTGCTTGATCTCTTTTTGTATCCGCGGGTAAACTGCCATACAAAACCGCACATACATTTGAGCCTTCGCCCTTTAGTTCATTTATTTTCTAAGTTCAATTCAAGTAACTGATCAACAACCCATCATTCATCTCGATTTTACATTTTTTATCTGACGCACTTGCTGAGTGGAAAACGTAATCACGCAATCCCCAGGGCGCAGGTTTTCCTCTAATTTGAAAGGCTTTTTTTCGACGTACAAGCTACTGAATCTCTTATATTGCCGCTCTTCAAACTACACGCAGAGTAAATTCAATGACCATTGCTTATTGGCAGTTACTATATCTCCTGTGATGTGGCAAATCCTTTCAACCAAAGCCAAAGCTCGCGGATCTCCACACAAATGCACGGTTTCAGCATGGAGACCAAGAAGCGCGTTGGTCCAGGCAGCGCCTCTAAGTTCATCTCCGATCATTTGGATTTCATCAATGACCGCAACTTTGTAATCTTCATTGAAATTGGTTATTTCTACCGTGCACGAGGTATGCGCAGCGTCTTCTCTGAGGATTTTCTCCTGCCCAGTTATCAAATTGCAGCCCACACCTCTTTTTTCTAAGGTTTCTTGAATGTCTGCTGCCAAAATCCTCAACGGCGAGCAATACACTCCAGACTTTGCATGTATCAGGTCTTCCACAGCAGAATAAGTTTTTCCTGAATTCGTCGGCCCAGTATGATAAATTACGCGTCTCTTGAGTTCTCTAGTCTTAGGAAACCACTCATGAGGCAATCTCATGTCCTGTTATGATGTTTAGCTCAGTGAGAGAAGATTGGGGTCGATTACCAATTTAGCCAAATGCACCGATGACACTTCATATTCCTCAGGGTAGTTTTCTTTTATAAACTCAATATACAACTTGATGAATGGCTGCAGAAGCAATAAATCATCCTGAGTGATATGGTTATCGGCAGCTAACTCCACTTTTCGCTAAAAAAACACTGAGTGATAAGCTCAATAGCTCTCTCCAACAAATTTACTTGAGTTTTTTTCTGTCCGAACCATCTCATAACTTGTTCCTGGTAAGTGGGCTCTGATAGAAACTTCAATTTAAACTTTTCAAAAGTTGATGAAGGTTTGTGTGGCAATGCGTGAATACTTGATCGATTTTGCTTTTATCAAAGAGGAATGGAAGCATTTGGAAGTTGTTGTCCATGTATTTAAGGAATTGGTTGCTTGTGAACTTTTTGAAGATAGTAGCTTCTTCGATGAGGTGTTTCGTTTTGAGTTCATTGAAAAAAAGATTGTTTTTGTTAATAATGAAGGGACTGTTTTTCGTGATGAACTTGCTTTTGGTCGAAAAAGTTCTTCTATTCAAATGCTTATGTTGAAGTTAATGTGGAAGCTGGGCTTTACCTCAGTACATGAGAGAGCTGCATTCTTTTTATTTCGAGATACAGCTAAGTGAACTGATTTAAATAAATATTGAAATGTTGAGAAATAAATTTGGCTTGGAGGAGAAATTTGGCTGAGCTGGTTAACAAATTTTTACTTGAGGAAGAAAGTGTTGGGAGTTAAATTTTCTTAATATTGCAGACTTTTTTCTCTTTCCAGACAGAGAAAATATCATTGATTGATGAAATAATGTATTAACTGAGGTTCATGAGGACATAACAAACTAAATAGCTCCGACAATCGTGTATTTCAATGGCAAAAGGAAAAACTCTCTGTCAGGTGAGAATCTATCATAGCGTCGTCCATAAAGCAAAGGCAAATTACTTAGCAGTGACACTCCATTTATACGATTCTTGCTATTAAGCTTTCACATATTTATCAAAAAGCTTCACTGTTTCGTTTGCTTTGGTCCAGAACACAGTTACATATTCTTGAAAGATTAGTACAGCAGCGCATTCATCTCTTTTCTCTTTGCTTTGTGTAGACTCCATGCCCAACCGACTGCATTATTCCAGAAAACAAAAATGCAAGCAGCCTTTCGATCAGACACTAGCATTAACCCCCCACTGGGTTACCAATCATATAATAGTGGGTTTTCTGATTAACTCATACAGTCTCCTCAATCAACGCCGATAAAATGGCATTTTTTCTTTTTTTGTTCGCAAAACCAATTCATGAATTCAGATTAAAAAAGCTTGAGCAAAGAAAAAAGAATCAAAATTGCACACTCATACTTATACGCGCAAAAAAATTTCAAATATGAACTTTATTATTCTGGAGGTTCTTGATGTTGAACTCGAAAATCTTCGACAAACGCTATTTGCTCCTCAGGACGGTGAGGTCGTCGTCGATACGCTCGAGTAATCGCCATGGAGCAAGATACATAAATCGCTACTATCCCAAAGAAACCTATTTCTATTGCCATCATGAAAAACACCCCTCTCATGAATGTCGGGAACATGCTATAAATTATATATTCTATCGCGAAAGGAACAAACGACAGAATTACGTTCATCATGCAACCTCTTTCACGGAATGTCTCAAACACTAAAAGATGATATTGTATTTGAATGCTAAGCACCACAAGTCCAATCGCTGCCTCGATAAACCCTAATGTTATTTCCAAAATATTTTTTTTGTAAGCAAGGACAAAATGCCAAATTTCACGGTAAAAAAAGGCACATAGAAGCAACACTGCCACCAACAAAACCCTCATAACCACTTTCCAGCCTGAATAAGAGACAGTACTCCATTTGAAATTTCTTCTGCAGTTTCCACATACCATATTATCACATCCATCCATTTTAGTGATTCGTACTCCACAATGAGGACATTTCTTCGTGGTAAATGCTTTAGTCAGAAAGCTCAGAACCTCTTTCCACCTAGAAGAGGGCTGCAGTTGAACGATGGGATGAGCAAATTGAGTTTGACAGTTTTCGCAGGTAAAAGGCTGGTTGCAGCCAGTATGGCTTGGTGTTAAGTAGCCCACGTAATTACAATTATGAGATGGACAGGAGAGTACATCAGTGGCTCTGATTGCGTAAATCTTTGTTAGTTCGTTGCTAAGAGCTTCCTTTTCTGATGGAGAAAGTAGAGTAATAATGGTAAGAATGGGGATTTTGTTGTCACAATTATGAGAAGGGCACTTGATTAGTCCTGAGGTTTTTAATTCGAAAGGATGCTGTTTTGCGGATTGAATGGTGTGGTTGAGAATGCATCGTGAACAGTAATTGCAAGCGTCGTGTAACAAGAGAAGTTCCTTTGATTCCAAACAAATTCTACACAAATTCTCGAGGTTTATAGTATGCTGTGAAGGAGACTTTGAACCAGCATCATCCATTTGGCTAGAAGAGTTCATCAATTAATTTATTTTCTTGAAGAAAGTTTTATTTCAAGCTCTGTGTTTTATCTGCTACACGGCTTTAGATATCTCAGCGAAAGTACATAAAATTTGTTATGAATTTCTGAGAGTCATCGTAGCAACTCCTTTATAATATTGGTTGTAAGATTCGTTACCGGGGAGACAATCGCGGAATTAAAAACAATACCTAAGTTTTTTTCAACAGATAAACTTTTAACTTAATTTGTGGATCAAACGGAACTTTCGTCCATTCCAAAGTATAAGAAGCTCCTAATAGATATTGATTCAAAGGCTTGTTAATAGTCACATTCTTTTGTGTCAGAGGGAAAATTAGTAGTTTTTGATAATTCGCCTCGAAAAAAGCGATGATAGATATAAAGGACCAGAAGCTCTTAGGTAGGTGGAATATCAACTATTATATTACAGATTATATCTGTCATCTAAGTGAAATGGACAATCTATGCAGATCTATATTGGAACTTTGCCTCTCAAAATAGCTAGCTATCTTTCCATCTAACACACTGTGGAAGTGAGTGCTCTATTTCCAAATGACCTTTTGCTCTCTTAAAGCTATATTACTTAAAAAAAAAACAATTAAAAAGAGATGTCTTGTCTACGCGATCAAAGATATTTATCAAACTTACTTTACACTTAGGAATGATGATTTAAACGATTTAGGAATCAACATCAATTAAAAATATCTTGTTTTCGTAAAAATCAATATCTTTTAAGCCAATGGAAGCCGGTTTAGGAGACAAGAGCATATTAGAAGCCCCCCTCGCATCAGTCATCAGCGAAACTCTGGGCTTCCGAGATAAAGCGAGCTTTCACACAAAAAAACAGGGCTCGCTTGTCACAATTTTCAAGTAATGATAAAGATGAAATCCCTCATGAATTACTATTTTAGCATCACTAATACTATGATCGGCACAGGCATGCTGGTTATTCCCCTGCAAAATTTCTGCAAGCTGGCCTGATACCTTCAATACGTATTCCTATATCTCTCATGCTCAAAAATCTTAGTCCGCATTAAAAATTCTTCGATCTAGTCAGCGTCATAATCATCGGCTGGGTAAACTTCAAAACATGCAATGTTTGCATCATTCACCGCCTCACTCACGAAGGAGACCTTTCTGATGTCCTTGAACGCGTTATGGGTAGCAGATATACCTCGCATTTCTCATTCAATCTCTTTACAATCACAGGCAAAAAATGGAGAAAGGTGTTCCTATGGAGTTCAGTTCTTTTACTTTACGTTGCGAATGTTGCTTATTTCCTTCTCATGCTGTAAGCGACTTACTTCATTTCACTGCGTTTAACTCTTCACTCTGGTAGCGATCCGTTCTATACGATTCTCAAAAGCTTTTTCACTCTTCCAGCACCAGATGTCATCACTTTCAAAGAATTTTCGCACCCATGGGCTACGGTTATTTTGGTGTCGATATGCTTTTGCCTCTTTTCTATCAAAAACCTGAGTTTCATCCTTAAATTCAACTCGATTGGAATCATCGCGCTGTGCATGTTTGTTATTTTTGTAGTGGTTACTGGGTTTCAGGCAATCTTCACCAATCATGTCTCCTTCATTTGGTATTTATTATTCTGTTGCGCACGCAAGCTAATATCTGCTTCTTCTAATAGGAAAGCCGAGATCGGAACGAGTTTTCCGCTAATGTCATTTGATGTAGTCACAATTTCAGGGATTTTCGCTCTGGCGTTTTTAATTCACAATCTGATCATTCAGATCATGAGATACAACAGAAATGCGCACAATAATACCAGAGACCTTGGGATTGCTTATTTTCTTTCTGGTACAGTTTACGCGGCGTTAGGCGTCCTTGGAGGGATGGCGGTGTCTTGGCGACCGAACTGCAATGCAATTGATTTCAAGGACCAGAAATCAAAGGTATGTATCTTTCATTGCGGGCAACTCTTTATCATTTGTTATAGACTATCATGGACTGCTATACACGTGAAGACCTGTTCGGTTTTTACTTTATGATTGTCGCTTCGACGTTTGTTTTATTGCACCTCTCGACTGTTATTCCTATGATCGTTTTCATCGTCAGAAACCAGGTAGACAATTCCTTTTTATTGCGAATCTGAGGTGAACATGAACTTCGTTAGGTACTCGAGTTGGCCTTCGGAGCAAACAAGAAACCCCCTGAATGGGCATTTTGGCTTTTTAATGTGTTTCAGACCGCTTGTATGCTTGCAGCGGGTATTTTTGACCTGTTTCCTTCGACAATTCTGGCTATCGATGGTGCAGTTTGTGGATTTGGACTCCTTTATGTGATTCCGATCTGCTTGCATTTGAAGGCTTGCGCACAGGATCGAGCAGATGTTTCTTCTGTTTTTACCCCTTTGATGGATTCTCAGCACCGTGACAGCGAGAAGCAGAGTGTTGGGAAAGATCGTTCATCATTAAAAGTGGTGGATTTAGCTGCGGATTACAGGGCTCAACCACTGAGACTTACGCAGGTGCTTTATGGAGCTCTTTTTATATTTGGGATTGTTTTATTAGTCTTGCAACTCTATCAAACTGTGGTTGATATCATTTCCGATTTTCAATCATAAAAGCCACAAAGAGGCGATTTTTCATTATATCAAAGAGAATAGACATTTTTATTGCATCTTTTTGTTAAAACAAAACTTCTTGTTTTGAAGTTGAAAGGTTAAGGACTCGAGGCAAGATAGCATACAGAAATAAACATGTTTTTTGTTTTTGAAATTGACAGATATATCTAATAATTCTTTCTTTCATTTTAGTTTTTTTGTTTTTTTGGTTGTTGTTTTGGTTCAAGATAAATTTCGCAGTTTTGAAGTATAATTATCAAGTTTACTGAACTTCTCGTGTTGTATTTTAGCTCTATTGAAAGCCACTCATATAGAAAATGTTTTGTAGCTCCAGACTCAGAAAAGATGTTCTGGGGCTTGTTCAGATGATTTCTAATGAGCAATTCAGAATGGAACTTATATTATCAGTCCTTCATATTTCCACAATGAAATCATCCAAAACACCATTTTCCTCCAAAAAATGAGTATCTAATAAACTCATCCCTGTAATGAATTTTAGTGACTCAGCTTGGGTTCATATGACTCATTACTCAGTTCTTTACTAAATTCCTGAGGGCCTCCAAGTTATCAACTGACTTTATCCTTAAATGGACACTAAATAATAATTCTATTCTTAATATCGTCTCAGTTTTTTTCAAACTCATCTAATGAAGCATACCATTCTCTACAACCATTCTTATATAAAGCGATGAATTATTTTTTAGATAAAGAAATTAAAAAATCAGGATCCAAAACCCAATGGAGCTACCCTCAATTTCAACTATAATAATGACAATAATCGTTGTCTTTTTCGTCAGATTCATCTTCAAATTCTTCATCCGTCCCTACATTAAACTTATGGCTTATAAAAACTTTCGAGGAGGAGAATTTGTTTACATTCCTCTTATTGGAGACTACGCCAATCATCAAGCCGACCTCGAACCTCATGGAGACGTCTACTATTCTGCTTTTAAGAGAATAGAAGCCAATCCTAACATCCGAGCTCTGTTTTTCCCATTGATGACTGGTGTTCGAATCAATCTCTATGATCCAGAGCTCATCAAAGAGTTTTTTGCTAAATATTCAAAGTTCATCAAAGATCCTGAAATGTTTGCTCCTTTACCTTCACTTGTCAGAAACGGTTTGGTCTTCACTGAAGGCGAGAAATGGAAGTCACAGCGAAAACTCATCTCTCAAGTCTTTCATTTCGATTATATGAACGCCTGCATACCTATCATCAACCGCAAGTGTCTAGAATGGATAGACTCCTATTGTAGAGACGGAACGCAAGTGTTCTTAGACGTCAAGAAAACAATGAAAATGTACACTTCGAGGGTAATTTGGAGGATGTTTTTCGGAGAGGAAGACATTCAAACCAGTGTTGACTCTGAGAAATTTATGAAAACAATTCTCAATTACGCTTCAGGAGCAATGACACGCTGCTTTAGTCTTTACAACTTTTTTTTCGGTCCCAAGTTTTTCAAGCTTGGACTGAGAGCATCAGACAGAGAATACAATTTTGAACATCAAATCGTTGATACTTTTGCTAAAACTCAGCTCAAATACTTCAGAGAAAAGCTATCCAAAGAGAAAGATTCTGCTCCCAAACAGTCGCGCAATCTAATTGAGCTTCTTTTGCTAGAAGCATCAAAACAATCTGGTAACGAAGAAAAAGTTTCTGACTTGGACGTCATGTCACAGATAGTGACTTTCTTGGTTGCAGGCACTGATACCACATTGAATCTACTCACTATCACTACTTCCTCGCTCTCTACCCAGAAATCCAGCAAAAGCTTCGAGATGAGGTAATACAACACTTAGATAAAGCAGGTGAAATCACTTACGAGAAGCTCTCCAAGTTGGATTATCTCACCGCGATCTTGAAAGAGACTCTGAGGCTTTATGGACCTGCAGATTCGACCTTTCCCAGAGTTGCCACAGAGGATGTCATGCTTGGAGATCTGCTTGTTCGAAAAGGAACACAGATTCTGCCAAACTTGAAAATCGTCCACTCGAGCCCGAAAAGCTTTTCAAATCCTCAAGAGTTTCGCCCTGAACGGTGGATCGAGAAGAAAGACCCTGGAGTCAAGGATCCGTTCGCTTATGCTCCATTTTCTAATGGAGCGAGGCGGTGCATTGGTGAACAGTTAGCTTGGACTGAAGCAAAGATCATGATTACGGAGCTTGTAAGAAGATATCAGATTGATATAGAGCGGCCTTATAAATTAAAGATGGAGTGCAGATTGGTTTACGAAAACACGAAGCCTCTTAATGCAATCTATACAAAATTATAAAAGAGGCCAGAGCTAATTTCCAACTAGTATTAGTTGATTTCTTTAACACGCGTCAGGACTAACTTATTTCAGAGTTCTTATAGCCCAACCTTAAAGTACAGGAAATTTGAATATTTCAGTCAATTTCCAAAGTATGTTTGCAAAAAATAAAAGGAAACTGATTAATTTCGTACAAGCATCCCTAATGATCCCGCTTTTTCGACAAAAAAAAACTTGAAAAATTAAAATAGAGGGACTTACTTAGTTCTGAATTATTATTCTTAAGATTTCTAAAATATCCAGCAAATAAAATACAACAAATCATTGCTTTACCAACCCAAATGCAACTACCTTCACTTACGACTATTCTCGTGACAGTAGTCATCATTCTGACCATCAGATTCATCTTGAAATACTTCATTCTTCCTTACATCAAGCTGATGCGCTACAAAAACTTCAAAGGAGGTCATTTCCTATATAAACCTTTACTTGGAGAATTCATTGACCTGCAAGCTGATCTCAACGCTCACGGCGACCTGTACGCGTCCACGATCAAGCGAATCGAAGAGAATCCTAACATTCGAGCCATCTTTTTTCCTTTCCTGGCTACTGTTCGGGTTAATCTCTATGATCCAGAGCTAATTAAAGAGTTTTTCTCCAAAACCGCAAAGTTCATTAAAGATCCCGTTATGTTCGCGCCCATGAGCCGAATGCTTAAAAGCGGCTTGGTATTCTCTGAAGGAGAGAAATGGAAATCCCAACGCAAGCTCATCTCGCAGGTCTTCCATTTTGATTATATCAACGCCTGCCTTCCTATCATCAACCTCAAATGCCTTGAATGGCTTGACACCTATTGCAAAAACGAATCAAAAGTGACTGTGGATGTCAAGAAAACCTTGAAAATGTACACATCGAAGACAGTCTGGCGGATATTCTTCGGAGAAGAAGAAATCGACTCTGAGGCAGAAACAGAAAGGTTGATTGAAATGATACTCGATAATGCTTCACTTGAACGCTGTTTTAGTCTCCTCAATTTGTTTTTCGGTCCGAAGATTTTTGATTTGGGGCTAAGGGCAGTGGATCGAAAATATAACCACGAGGCGCGCTTGATTGAGAACTTTGCACGCAAAAAGCTTAATTATTTCAAGGAAAAATTGGCGAAAGAACAGGATTCGCCGTCGGATAAGCATTCTCGTAATCTGATTGAACGGCTTCTGATTGAGGCTTCGAAGCAAGAAGAGGGAGGAGAAACCGTTTCTGATTTCGAGATTATGAATCAGATAATGACCTTCCTAGTCGCAGGTACAGATACAACGATGAATCTGCTCATGATCACACAGTATCACCTGGCTTTCTACCCAGAAGTTCAAAAGAAGCTTAGAGAGGAAATAATGCAGCATGTTGGCAAAACAGGAGAGATTACTTACGAGAAGCTGTTGAAGTTGGATTATCTCACCGCGATACTAAAGGAAACGCTGAGGTTATATGGACCAGCAGACGTTACGTTCCCTAGGACAGCGATAGAGGATGTGGTGCTTGGAGATTTGGTTGTTCGGAAAGGGGATACGATTGCTGCAGGGTTTAAGGTCGTTCATGCGAATCCGAAATATTTTACTAATCCTACGGAATTTCGACCGGAGAGATGGATAGAAAAGACCGACCCTGGAGTCAAAGATCCTTTTTCGTACACTCCATTCGCAGCAGGAGCGAGAAGGTGCATTGGGGAGCAACTGGCGTATATTGAAGCGAAGATTCTGGTTGTGGAGCTTGTAAGGAGGTATCATATTGATATTCAGAGACCTTTTAAATTGAAAATGGCTTATGGCTTGGTTTATGAGAATAAGGAGCCAATGATTGGCATTTATACAAAATTGTAAGATGCTCGAAGCATTTTACTACAGAGTATTACTGCTGAATTAATATATGAAAAATTCATGAATGTTCGTTTTAAGTAATTCATATTTCGCTGATTATCTGCATGACACAGACTTGAAACAATCTGAATGGCATTCAAAAATCATAAATTTTAAACTTTCATTACGAGACAGGAATAGGCTTTCTCATTGAGTTATGTTAATACTACAAAATTTCAACATGCTGGAGTAATAAGATGATCTTTCTTTTTTTGTCTTGAAAAAGGCGTTATGTTAGAGTACTGAGTATCAAGTAAAGTTCACTAAGGATTTTCTGAGTTTATATCTAAAAAACAAATTTGCTCATAGCTGATGCAAAAAAAAACCGTGAGGAAATTTTTCAGTCAGTAATTTTACTTTTATTCATACTGTTTTTCAGAAAATCATAATTCGTTTCGAAGAAATCTGTCTTTAAAAGCAAGGAAACCAACCATTCTTATAATACATGAATTAATTTGCAGATAAACCAAACATCCAATGCAGCTCCCTTCATTAACAACTATTATCATCACAGTTGTGGTGATCTTGATCACCAGGTTCATCTCCAAATATTTGCTTATACCATATATTAAGATGAGACGCTACAAAGGCTTCAAAGGAGGAAGCTTCGTTTACACTCCTGTGTTGGGAGACTTTGCCAAGATGCAAGCTGATCTTAAAACTCATGATGATCTATATTACTCTGCCGTCAAGCGGATAATCGCTAATCCTAACCTCAGAGCTCTTTTCTATCCTATGTTCAACGGTCTTAGAATTGACCTCTACGACTCAGAGTTGATTAAGGAGTTTTTTATCAAGCAAAGCAAGTTTGTCAAAGAACCAGCTTTTCTTGGACCAATGCTCCAGCTCATTCCCGGAGGGCTTGTCGTTGCCGAAGGAGAGAAATGGAAATCTCAGAGAAAGCTGATATCTCAAGTCTTTCACTATGATTATATCAATGCATGCATACCTATAATCAATCGGAAAGGCCAAGAATGGATAGAGAATTATATTGTCAAAGAAGAATCCAAAGAAATCCCTTCAACATCAATTATTGACGTGAAGAAAGCAATGAAAATGTATACGTCTAGAGTGATTTGGAGGACCTTTTTCGGAGAGGAAGATATTGTTTCTGGAGCTGAATCTGAAAAGTTTTTGGAGCTCATTCTGCACAATGTGGGTGAGATAGCACAGCAGAGCTTCAGTGTATTCAATGTGTTCTTTGGTCCCGGGTTTTTTCAGCTGGGATTGAGAGCCGAAGATAGAAAATGCAATCAAGAAACGAAGATTGTTCTTGAATTTGCTCGCAAGAAACTCAATGATTTTAGAGAAAAGCTATCCAAAGAGAATGAATCTCTTTCCTCTTCAAATCATACTCGCAACCTAATCGAACTCCTTCTGATAGAAGCTTCAAAGCATCCGGTCCCTGAGGAAAGTCTCTCTGATTCAGAACTTATATCCCAGATAGTGACTTTCTTGCTCGCTGGGACCGATACCACTCTAAACTTGATTGCGATGATGCATTACTTCTTAGCTCTTTACTCGCAAGTCCAAGAAAAACTACGTGAGGAAATAATGCAACATATTGGCAAAACAGGAGAAATCACTTACGAGAAGCTATCGAAGTTGGACTACTTAACTGCAGTAATGAAAGAGACCCTTAGAATGTATGGACCTGCAGATACTATATTCCCAAGAGTTGCCACAGAGGATGTTATGATTGGAGATCTGCTTGTCCATAAAGGAGACATTGTTACTCCAGTGATTAGAATTGTGGGGTCCAATCCAAAATATTTCTCAAATCCTGAGGAGTTCAGACCTGAGAGATGGATTGAAAAGACTGATCCTGGAGTTAATGATCCTTTCGCTTTCACTCCTTTCTCAGCAGGACCGAGACGATGTATAGGAGAACAGTTGGCGTATGTGGAAGCTAAATCAATGATAGTGGAGCTTGTGAGGAGGTATCACATTGATATTAAAAGACCGTTCAAATTAAGAATGGATTATGGGTTAGCTTATGAGAACAAAGAGCCAATGTTAGCGATTTATACGAAATTGTAGAAGTGTGAACTAATTAATTGAACATCTACTTATATTACTAATTCATGAGACTAATATCACTATAATTCAATATCATTATCATTATCGTTTAACCCCAGGTTTGATTAATTTATTAGATTCAATATAACTTATAAACTCAGAATGATTGCCATTGATCGCATCTAACTTGAATTTGATCCTTCGAGCCTTCTGATCCAATTTGAGATGGGAATATTCTGGAATAGTGGATAATCGAATAAGCTGCAATAACAAGCAAATTGTGACTTTCATAAAAATATCAGCCAGAAATTAGGTTGTTTTCTTGGAATATTAATGAGGCGGATGTTAGTTGTCAACGTTTGGGCTCGCTAATTTCAAAAGAGAGAACATATTATTAGAGAAAAGAGTTTGCGAATTCAAAACGTTTCCTGATTACATTTTTCCCTCAGCAAGCATAACTGATCAAACCAAACGAAATGGTCTCTACCACATTTTCTCCTGAAGATGCGGCACCTTGCAGATTGAATGAAACGCTCGATCATTTCTCTCAGATATATTGACTTTCCTTTTTCCAAGCCTGTTCTAAAATATCTCATAAAATAACGATTCCTAATAGAAATTCTATCTTTTTTCTGATGAGGAACCAGAATCATTGCTTTACATGAGTTATTTGCAGAAATGCCTGAAACAATTATGAAACATGAGAAGATATCTAATTGCATTTTCTTTTCCATTCATGCTTCCCCAGAGAGGCTGTCCAGTACTAAATGCTATATTAGACGCGTAACGTTTACTGTAAAATTATTTTGCTAATCATTTTTCTAATTTGGAGTTTGGCTACTGGTTTTTTTCAGGCATTAAGAGATAAAATTAGAGGTATGTTTCGAAAATAACTGCCATCAATAACTCAATTTTAATCGCCACACAATACGACTGTTTCCGCTCAGAATTAATTAAAACGCAAGCGAACTATCGCAGATGGCAGTATCGATAATTTTAGCTCAAGGCCTATATAATCAAGTCATCTCTCATAACTGCTTATAATTCCAAAAAACCATCACAAACAACTTTGAATAACACAAATGAATAACTCTTTCGTTGAAGACTACTTTGAGGATACCCGCAAAGCCAAAAGCGCTGATTTCACTCAAGTCGAGTAAGCCACTTCGCTTTTTTCTCTCTCATATTAACACTCACGCGATTTAGCTTTGATTCAACCTGCTGTGAAAGCCCTGAATTACCTCAGTTGATAAATCAAAGCAGATCAGCAGATCCACGTAACAATAGAATGAATTCCATAAGAAACGGTCTAAAGTGTACTTAACTTTTATCATTATTAAACGTTCTAATTGATACCTAGTTCAAATGTTTACATCTGCATCTGATGGTCTAGGAACCAGCCAAGGAAGCTGCCGAATTGAATTAAAAAGACTGACTTTTAGTAATATCATTAGCAAGGTCAGCTTATTTAACTATTCTTAGCTCCTCAACCAAGTAGTCTCACAGAAAACGGCCATGTTGGTGATGGCAGCTCTCCTTCATGCTCACCGAGCGCTTTAGGGCTAAATTCGAAGCAAGAGATGTCTTATCGTAACTGTCATTCCTTGACATAAAATTAAAGTGATTAATTTTAAGGCAATTTCTCAAACGCTGGTTTCTCAGAGCTGTTTAAGGAGCACCTTACTCAAAGAAGCACCGATTTTCTCTACTTCATCAACAGGAACTTTCATGAATTCTATGAAGAAATAGAAGTTCTCGGTCAGGGATGTTCAGGGATCGTAAAACGATGCCGCTGTCTTCATTCTGGCCAAGAGTTCGCTGTGAAAATCACAAATACGAGAGGGGATGAAGAAGTTATGACATTGGTAAGTTTTTCAACGAGCGACTTAACGCTTAGCCTATTTGTAGAATGTAAACGAATTTTGCAAGAGAAAATCTCTCTCTCACAAAAATATTGTGAACGTCCATGAGATGTACATCGACTGCACGAGGCAAAAGATCTATACTGTTATGGAACTCGCTCCTGGAAAGGAACTTCAAGAGATTATTGCGAGGAGAGGCAAGCTTCCTGGTAATGATAAATAGCCATTCCAAATTCTAAATCTCCATATTTTGTAAAGAAACTCTTGCTGCAAAAATATTCAGGCAAATTATTACTGGCGTCCAGTATCTCCACGCAAATGGAGTATGCCATCGAGACCTCAAGCCTGAAAATATCATTGTTTCTGAAAGTAATATAACCTATTAGTAATTTAATCTAAATGAATCTGCTTTAGATGGAGACTCTGTTAAAATAATAGACTTTAACGTTTCCAAGTTTCAAGCTACGAAAAACTACTCAGCGATTTCAAAAGCCAACTTCAGAATGTGGACAAATACTGGAACCGTGTCTTACATAGCACCAGAAGTATTCCAAGACTCTGAGTACACTGAGCTCGTTGACTCTTGGAGCGCTGGAGTAATCCTCTACACGATGCTCTGCGGTTCCTTGCCATTCCAAGCAGAGCTAAAAACTGATCTCATTGAAAAAATCGTTGCTGCGGAATATGAAATGAGCGGAGAAAAATGGGAAAATGTTTCTGAAGGTGCAAAAAATTTGGTTCAGAATTTATTACAAAAGAATCCCGAGAAAAGATATTCTCCTTTCGAGGTTCTAGCTGATCCTTGGATTGTTAATGTATTATGATACAAATATTATCGACATGTTTCTTAACTGATCTCAATAATAGAATGGATATAATATCGTTAAAGACAGAAGAATGAGGAGAAATAGTCATTCTCTCAGATGCCATGGGCAGATTGTGAATAAAAGCGGAGAAGCAACTCCAAAAATCTAATGAACGCACCTTTGAACTTAATTGTAGTTAAGCTTAGTATACAAGTAATCATTGCGGGTTTTTTTATAAAAGATGCATTATTTCGATCTTTTTTTTACTAAATTTCTATTGCTAGAGGTTTTTTTTTGTATTCACCTTGGTGGTGATTCATATTAACTATATGATTATTTTTTTTTTACCAATTCTTCATCATGTGAAATTAACAAGTGAGATTTTTTCTGATATTTTCAAATAGATACAATTACAGCTTTGATTGATAAGTTAAGTTAATAGTTATTGAGAGTATCTATTAAACAGAACAAATAAACTAAATTCCCTGGCTTTGAACGTATTCAATGAGCCTTTGGTTGGCTAATATGGCGGGATGCTTACTCGGCAGATGTGCTTGCAATATCGCTATCGACTTCTTCGCAAGATTTATTGCCTCAGTACCTTTTCCTTGCCGTGCTTTACATTCTGCCATTGCTTCCAACAGCAGGCCCTTCTCAATGCTATCCTCAAGGAAATGTTTCTCGCATATCTTCTTCGCTTTGTTCAACGCATCTGACGCTGATTCGAACTCTTTCGCTGCCATTAACGCCCGCGCAAGGTGGAGGTATAAGTAGTGTAGCTCGATGCCTTCTGCTCCATGAACCTGCCCTGCGATCTCAACAGCTAATTTCAGATCCTCTATAGCTGCAATAAGGCTTCCTTTTCCTTGGTGCACTCTTGCTCTAAGCGTTAAACCTCTATAATACTCCTCACTTTTCTTATCCCCTTCGCCCTCCTCAACGCCGTTCAAATATTTATTGAAAAACTCCATTGCTTGATCGAATTCTTTGAGCTCCAGCAAAAGACTTCCGATATTTAAATATATGTCAAGGGTCGCTGGATGAGACTCTCCTAAGACTGATTCTGTCGTCTCACGTGCTTTGTTATAAAACTCTAGAGCTTTTTCGTGCTCTTTCATTAAATAATAGGTATATCCTAGGTTATTATACGCGTTCGCTGTGAGAGAACTGTCCTGCCCGGCGTGCTTTTGCGCCAGCTCTAATGCTCGCATTTTAACCTCAATAGATTCTGAATAATTCTTCGCTCTATCATGGCACTGTCCCAAGTTTGCAAGCGCTGAATAGAGCATCACGCTATCTTTTCCGTGCGAAGAAGATAGAATATCTACAGCTTTTTGAGCGTACTCTATGGCTTGGGTGTAATTCCTCAGAGAAAGAGCACAGAAACTCATGTTGGAATAGGCAGTGGCGACCAGATCGATGTTTTCAGGAATTTTCTCCAATAAATGAATTCCTTTAAGTGCGGCTTCAATGCTGCGACCGAATTGATGGTTATCCGCGTAAGATTTCGCGAGGCTAATGTAAAATTTTCCAAGATAGTCTGGCTCCATTTTATGTTCTATTTGGGAGAAAATGTTTTGAGCGGCTAGTTTAGCCTGCAAAGAGTCGAACACGAGCCCTGCTTGGTCATAGGAACTGGCGATTCTCGCGAAAATTCGACCGGTTTCCATATCCTTTTCACCAAAGCAGGCTTTAGAAATGTCAGAGGCCTCGAAAAGCAAGTCTAAGCAGGGTTTGATGTCTCCTCTCTGCTCGTAAAGAGACGCAATTTCGACTTTCAGCTTCATTTTTGTTGGGGTAGGCTCATTTGAAGCTTCTGATAAATTTTTTTCGGCCTCGAGGTATGAGGCAAGTGCGTCATCAAGGTTTCCTTTCTCGCGAAGATCTCTTGCAGAAGAGAGCAGAGATTCGTATTGAGAGTTTGTGTTTGAGAAGTATTTTCCGTAAGGTAGGAAGAAACTCTTTGTTTGGTAAGCAGAAGGCTCGATAAAATGAAGTTGAACTTCACGACGGAGGAGTGAGGCGGCCTTCTTGGTCTTGGGAAGTACAAAAGCACTGCAATTTCTGATTGTTTTAATCAACATTTTTTTGATTTGGATTTTATTGAAGAATCTAAGAACGTTCTTGGATCTACAATATTTGAAGACAGAAAAAAAAAAGTTCGTAGTATAAAGAGCAAACAAAATTGTTTTCATATGCTTGATAATAGTTGCAAGACAAGTTTCAAGGCGTCTGCTGCAGTTGAAAATGAAGTGCTTTGAATTCGCAACTAATTTGAATTTTCTCTTGAGTGTATTTGGGAGACGCAATTCCAGAATTTCTACTGAGGCCTTTGCAAGAGATATCTCTGTCAAATGGTTCTTTTTTTAGTCTTGATGTTCTACATGAAACCAAGCTCTAGTGTATCTTTTGGAGGAGTTCTCGAATGTTAAAGATTCTTTTAGGAAATGAGTTAGGTCTACCACTATTAAGAGAACAGGTTCTCTTTAGTCGATTGTAGGGAGAGTAAATCAAAGAAGTATTTCTCTGAAAAATGAGCGTTGTTGTCGAATTAAAAATAATCTCCATTGTCAGCCACAATTTGATTTTCAAATTATCTTACTATAACATCTTTTCAAATATTCTTTCAATATTCTTGCTGGAATATTTTTATTTTTATCGAGAGACAACCACAGGGAGATTTGTGCTGTTTCTACTCAATAACTTCAACCTTGCAATAGATTTTCAAAGCCTCTCATTGAAAAAACCATTTGTCAAAATATTTGCTATTTCGTGTAGATTCTCATGAAGATATATCATGCATATTCCATTTGATTTCAGACATCAACCATGAATCAATTCACTACCAAAGTAGTTTTTTTTTTTTGGTTGCCAACTTTGAAAAGTATTTGTTTCATTGCAATTCTCAAGCTTTCTGCAATAACTAGTATCCGAACTCTCATTACCTTCTCAATAAGAGATAAGAACAGCTGTAATCAAGTTTCCTCTATCTCCAAGATCCCGTGCAAATGAGGGCGATTTCCATGTTGATCGCTTCCCGATTATTCATGCCATAGAATTAGTCTCGAAGAGTGAGAGCCTCTGAAACGCAATAGAATCTCACCTAGAGCGTTAAGACTTCTTTGCTTCCATTGCTCGTGTCAATGATGATGCTTCAATTCAATTCCTTGAGGTTTAATTAGCATAGAATATTTCTGCATTAAATTTCACAAGTTTACTCTAAGAGAACTAAGCTGTTATGTTTTAAATCATCTCATCCACAAACTCAGTTCGGGGCTGCTGTAAATCAGTAGTATTCGATTTCGATGGAGAAATTCCTTCCTTCGATTATCGGATCGAATCTTTGTTTATCTCCACTGTATTTCATTTTTTGAACCATTATTTATCGAACTCACTAATTTCGATTAAAAAATATTGAAGTTGAGTTATTGCTCAAATTAGCGCTCATGAGAATGCTTTCAAAGGCTGCCATCCTACTCCTCTTCTCAATGCTGGGCGTTGCACTCGCTAAAAAGCAAAAAGTCGAAGATCCTGTCCTACATCTCACCTCAGCCAATTTCACCGACGTTACGGAAGGCAAAGACTTTATTATCCTTTTCTTTTCTCCATATTGCAGTCATTGCCAAAGATTCAAGCCCACTTGGAAGGATTTCGCAGCTAGTGTCCAAGGAAAGATAGGAGTTGGCGACGTAGACTGGTAATTTGATTTATTTCCCCTCATAACGACATCAATTAGCACTACGGAGTCATATCTGGAGAGCCAGTTCTCCATCCAAGGCTACCCAACAGTCATTTTAATTAAAGATGGAAAAAAGTACGAATTTGATGGTGATAGGACTGTAGAGTCACTAACAGAGTTTATTGAGGATGGGTATTTACAAACTACTTCTTCAGCTGTCCCCGAGATCTCACACGAAGATGCAAAGAACCATTCAAGCATTAAAAGCCTGAATCAAACATTATTAAGATACGTCATATTGGGAATAAGTGTGGCCGCTATTGGCCTCATTTGTTTTTTCTGCCTCTGTTTTGATGATGAAGGCGCACCGAGGGGTTTATTTGCCAAAAAGCTGCCAAAAAACAAATTTGATGAAGATGAAGAACTTGCCATAAAGGTGTGAGTCAGATGATGACAATTTCATGCGAATTGGCCTGAAAGCGCTCATTTCCTGATCCTAAGCGTTTCAGCGGAATTCTTCCAATTTTTTTTTCCTTATTCATAGATAGATATATACATACATGCGCTGGGGTGCAACGCTCAAAATTTGTAACATTTTTCGTGATTGCTATAAAGGCGCTAACTGATATATGCAATCTGAGTTTGGAATTATAAATTTGATACAGAAAGAGAATTTCAGACTTTTCATTGCTTAAGCAAATCAAAGATATTATCAAATTAATAGAAATATACGAGTAACGTGAATATCAATGAGAGGAACATTTTTTTTTTTTGGTATCTTTCTTAGAACATGAAAGAACATAGGCGTAACTCTTCCAGAATTGGACTCCTTCAGACTTTCATGAGGAGCAGCCCCTATTCTTGAAGACTATTGGATGCTCGTAGGTCTATTTCTCTGAATTTGGATTTTAGGAAATAAATTTAAAAAACGGGCAACACCATAAACTGTATCGACAAAATCGATTTTCAGTATTCAGAACTTCAATAATAACGCTACTGATCATTTGTATTATTTTGCCTGTTTATCCATTGTATCCTCTGTGCAGTCTCGATGCGGAATGCTCCCTGGATTTGGGATGAGGTTGCCGCACTTAATACCAATCAATTCTACAAATTCATAAGAAACTTTTTTGATAAAAGCAATCCATTTCTTTCGCATTATAACTTCACGAATTATGAGGTAGACGCTCATTAGCAGTATTACGGGGTTGTTTATTATTCATAAGGCATTTATCCGTTTTATCGGTAGGCATATCAGCCCGCACAATCTATAAAAGAATATAAAGTTAATTTCATTCAATACATCACAGTTAAAGTTTATGAAACGTAAATATCAATTTTCGTTTCTTTTCGTTACAAACTCCAATCATTCGACAACCATGGACAATAAAAAGTCTCTCACCTCAGAATGCATGCTGAGCTGATTAAACTTGTTTTCTTCAATGAAATGAGTTCGAAGAATTGGAAGATCAGTTATAAATACGCGAAAATCGCGATCATTTTGAAGCCACACTCATACTCTTGGTCCTCCTGCTTTTTCTTGACCCTTCAGATATCAGCTCTTGATTCAAAAATCCTCTGTTCGTCCAATTGTAATGCTCGATATCTTTTTTTCTGCCATTTGCTCCGAAATTCAAGTTGTGGTTTCGTATTTCATTCATGGCTATCTGGAGTTCCTCGAACCTTGACATCGAAGAACGGCTTGAGTGTCTCCCTTCATTCTTGTCTCTCGGTTTGAAGCATGACGTTGAATTCACGGACTCCAATTGATTCTTGAAATCGAGTGTATTTCCCATACTGGAGCCAGACTCACTTTTTTAAAAATTTTTCGTGAAATTATAAGCCAATATATTATTCGCAATTTAAACAAACTCATCTTTCAGAAATCTCACAGAAATTCAAAATTCCGATTCGTACTTCCATTCTTTGATAATTCAACACATAACCAAATATAGACGAACACATCAGTCGTTCAGCAAACATTAGCTATAAATTATTTTCGATTTTACTTTAATATTCGTTATTGAACCGCAGAATTATTGTAGCTAATTGTGAGCATAGAAATTGTGGCAATTTTCGAGGGTGGCGATGCAATTTCTTGAACAAATAATAGTCCTCATCAGAGCGGGAATATATACTAAAATTACATTAGAATTTTTTTTTAATAATGTTGAGCCTTAATAAAACTAAGATAATGAGAGCTAAATTGACCGACAAATTTTGTTTTATGACTCGAATGATACTTTTATAGATTCAGGGTCCCCAATTTGAGCTTTTAGACCAAAAACGGCGTTTGACTGAAACTACAAATTTTAGGAAGTGATCAAACCTATATTGTAAAATATTGTAAACTAACTTACTAAGGCAGTCATAGCTGTGAAGTATTTAAGTCTCTTCGACGAAATAATTTTGGTATCGCTTTAAGCCACCCGGATGCTCATTCAGGTTAAGTCTCAAAGAATTAAACAAGCATGTTTTTGATGCGAAACTAAGAGGTAATCAACCAGAACAACCATAAGTTTATTCGTTATTGACAGCGCACTTCAGAATAGTTAATCTCTATGAGCGAAGTTAAATTACATTATTTTAATCTACTCAGTATCATCCATATTCATCTCATACTCAAACAAGCCTCAAATATTGGTAAAATTGAGAAATATTCTCTTGCAATATAGCGAAAGTTACTGATCCATGAAATTAATCAAGGCCAACACAAAAAATAAAACCAATTATCTGTGAAAGCAGCATAATTTCTTTGACTGAAAAACATAAAGCCTCACATTCCACAAATTAATATTCTTTTTCAAAAAATAACCAAACTCATTGTATTTTTCTGATAATAAATTATGAGCTGACTCAACATCTAGCTCCACATATCATAAGTTACAATGGTGAAAATCACTGATTCAATCGCCGCCTCTTTGTGAAAACCGAGCTCTATTTGATATCTCTCAAACACCGTTTTGATCGCTTGAGATCTCTTGCGCGCTTGCGCCAGTCGCTCTCGAAAATCCACTGGCAGCAGACTCGATCGACAAATCTTACACAACACCTTGTTCCCCACGCAACATTCGGTCGCAAACTTCGCTTTCGTATGATTATAAAATTTATACAGCCACGGCTCCATCGTCATCAGGTTAAAATTATCGATCTCTGGTATCAGATTCATTATATCTTTATCCACGGTCATTTCACCGAAAATCACCATGTTAAGCGCCAACACGTTCAACGTGAAGAGCAACTTGGAATAAAACCCAACGAAAACATTCGAACTGGACTTATCGATAAAAGTTATTTTCTTCAGCACCAGATCATAGTCTTTAGTCAATTTCTTAAGACGTTCGCAAAACCCTTTGAAACTAAACATACCTTCCCACTCATCGAAGTTGACCAATGATAGTCGACAATTTTGCTTTTCTGACAACACGCAGCGGTTTTTTTCCCATATCACTCTAATTAGTTCAAGATGAAGGCTCTCTAGACCCTTTGGGTCGATTATCACACCTGAGAGAAGAAAAATTTGATTTTCGAGCGATGCTTGGAAGAAAGAAAGGAACTCGGCAATGTCTTTTAAAAACTCAATTTTATTGGTGGTGAGCTTATCGACGAGTATCCTTGCGACTCTTCTGCAGAATTTTACAGAGTTTTTCTTGCAGCATTTTTGTGGCTCCACTTGCATGAAAGCTCTTTCTTCATATTTGATAGGCTCCGACTCTATTTCCATGGAAATGCTTATCATGGCTGTGTATTTCGTTGGACTTGATTTTAAAATAAAGAATTACAAAGATCTATTGATTTTTAAATGGAAAGATCCTATTGGGCTTCTGAGTTCGGACTGCTGAATGAATTCGATCGTTTTAGAGCGATTTATAGAAGAATTAAGTGTACAAGAGGTTTTTTCACTAAATTTTAACGGAACTAAAAACCGGAAAATAGAACAACTTCGTCTGACTGGGCTTAGATCTTTGATTTCAAATAAATTCTCGAATACATGCCTAACATTGAATAATTAGCGCACCAGAAATCGAAAATGATTAATGACCGTTATCGGGAAAATGGTTACACGTATGAGAAAGGCAAAGAAGTGGTTAAATGGAGTCACATTGTAAGTAGGGCGTGGGCTGAGGTTGTAATAGTCTTCAGAATGAGATTGGCTTTGGTGCCGCTGCTTGGAGAGTTAACGGTTATAATTGAATTGGTTCTCACGGAACAGTGATATGTGGCTAGGTGAATAATTTATTTAAGTAGAAGAAGAAAATCGAAAGAGTTTTATTCTAATATTCTATTAAATTGTTTCTTGGAAAAAAAAAAAGAATTCTTCTTTCGCATAAGATCAGAGATAATAATTTGTGAGAAGTAGATCAGAAACTTGTCAATTTCGGTTTGAAGGAGTTGCTCGTAAAACTAGTCTAAGTAATCAGCATTGGAAAATAACAAATTTTTTGTTTCATTCAGTGAAAAAGTCTTCATAATTCTTCTTTCACTGAAGGGAGGGTCAATAATAGGCTTCTATTGAAATTGAAACCGCTTTTAAAAGCAAGGGATTGCTTTTATGCTGGTCGGCACTGATCTTCAATCGATATCGAGAAATTACTGCGGTGATATGAATATGTATATCTGTAGGCAGGCCACTTTATTTAAATTGCGCCTACTAGCATCCTGATGAAGAGTGTCAGCTATCAATGTTGACTTAGAGCTCTTAAAACTTATGAAAAAAGGTTATGAGCTAATCTTCAATGGAAGAACTTTCAGAAAAAGGCGTTAGAATTACTTAAAATGGAGACTTCTCTTGAAATATCTGAAGTCTCCGTCGAATATATGTAAATGCGTACAAAAAAAGACTCAATGCGTCAACTTATGGCAACACTAGAAATTTCTCACTAGACCCCTTCTAGTACTCTACTCACGAAACTGCTTTTCCTCTTTGTTTGGCGGGTTAAAAGTCTGGATAGGTTCTCTCTCTTACGACAAGATCAGAACTTTGAATTAAAATAACAAATTCATCATCCGAACGAACATATTTTCAGTCCTCATAACTCACAATGTACATGAGAAAAATCACTTTTCTGATACGAGTATTCTCATTTTTCAACAAAAGACAGAGAGGCGCTCCAAAAATTCCCTAGAACTGAAAATCCTTGAGAGGTTAATGACACTTAAACAAGAGTCAGGTGAAATCTGAGGGATCTAGTTTTCATACTGGAACGACTTTGTTATCGAAGAGATTCCGAAAAGCACAACAAAAATCTTGAAGAATTTCACTTAGAAATAGACACAACCCAGGGCAGCTGAATTGAACCCACCATTCTTCGCACAATAACCTTAACCTCTAAGAAATCAACGGATTTGTGAAATGTTTCTGAGATTCCTTGAAATTGAACGAGTAAATTATTAACAACTTCGAGCCGAGTTAAAGTTATCCGAAGTTAGAGACTGAAAGCGCGCTAAGCATATAGAATACGCTTTTCCTGTTGACTATATAGGAGAAGTTTTCGAAAATTATTTTATTGCTAACAAAAAATTTCCTCAAACACTCCTAAATTTTCCAAAAAAACTCCATGAAAATTAACTTTGGAAAGTTCCGAAATCCGTTAATTTCTTAAGATTCTTGCTCATTCTGAGGCCTTCCGCTAAGTCACGCTTCTAGGTTTTGGACATGAGCTGTTTAAGATGTGGAGGACATATCAATTGCCTAAGTGACAAATGTTATCTTACTTGGACTATAATTCTTTCTATTGCTGCCTGATCCAACTCTTATGGGTCCTAAAAAGCGATGCCAATCAGGTCAAAGTCCATTACAGCATCATTTTGGCTAAATATGATTTTTCGCGCACATTTCCACGTCAGGTAGCGCACTCATTTTCTCATTTTCTCAATCTTCAAAAAAAGTATTTTACTCACCAGGCAGCACGAGTATCAAGTTTGGTGGGGAAGTACAAACAGAGAAGCTCACCGATTAATGTCCAGGAACGCAAGCATTTCAGAATAATATATTTCCTAAAACAGCCTGCATGAAAAGAGACTCCCTAAACTTATTTGAACTTTATCCGCTACACAATACCGACTTTAATGAAGTAACGAAGAAATAGTTCTCTGGTACTGTTAGAAACCCAAATCAATTTATTTGCAACAATATGGGCTACCAAATCTGTAAACATTCAGAAAACGACTACTTATGTCCTTCATGGAGCTTTGGGATCCAGAATTTTTTGCCAACTTTCATCAATATTGATTATATTCTGCTTGAAATCTGCAATCTCTTTTTCTTCTTCTTATGAAACACCTTGAAGAATTTGAAATTTTCCTTTTTCTTTTAATAGCAACAGAGCCTCTGCTAATTTCGTTATTGATCAACACATAGAAAACATGAATGATTCATGAATTAAGTTCCTTATGCAAATAAACTTCCAATGTGGTTACCTGTAGTTTCAGAATTTGAGTATTAAATTTTAGATGCGAATTGTGCTACTCTGTAAGGGAGTCGGGTCTGGCTTCTCAATCTCGAGAGCTTTGATGAATTCTTTTCCATAAATAGAAATAAAAAATACATCTGAGCTGGCGAATTGCTCCGACAAAATTTCCAAAATTAGGTTGCTCTACGTTAGATTTAATCTCGTAAGTTCTGACAGCACACGACGTAGTGAGACAGATTTGCACTGGCCAACCCTCCTGCCTAAAGTGCGATACCATCTGGTGAAAACTGTTACCCTTCGGTCAATTTTAGTAATCGTATGAGAAGGAGGACGTGATAAGGTCTTTTTTCAGGACTTTGATGCTGCAAAGCAGAAAATTTGATTCTTCCGAGAGAGGCAACAGACCCCCGAGCAAATGAAATTCGTTTATGGTGCACCAAAAACTACTATCGCTCGCAATAAGCCTGGAAGATCACTCGGAAGGGCTCAAATTTTCTTCACTAAAACACCCATTATTGAGTTTTTCGCTCCTTCTCATCACAAGAGAAAGAAACCTTTTTTCAAGACCCTTTCACTCAGAAGACAATTAGTTCCAATAAGAAACTTTTTCAGATTAGAAATAAATCGATTATAAAGAGAACGCTTATTTGCTTTAAATCTTGAATATAAACACCAAACTTACGCTGACGGTAATTTTTGGAATTAAAAAGTAATTTTTAACTCATAAAATAATTCCTAATGGCTTGAAGTTGCAAAAAATTAAATTACTACTGGTAAATGAACGAATTAATTCAAAAAACTTCGTTCACGAAGGGAATTTTACATACTAATTTGAATGCTGAAAATTACTTCTTTCTCGCTTCAGAGAAGGAGAGGGAAAGCACAAGTTCAGCTAGAGGAGAATGTATTAAAGTAACATCTTGAGAGGCAGCCAAGGGCCTCAATTGTGTTAGGTTGACCAATTTCAAGCCATCAGGGATTTCGGACTGAGGTTCTCCTTTTATAGATTTTGGCAATAAGTTTCTGGAAAATACTTTGCCGTTTGCTGGCTTAGAATTGTCACTGTTAAGGAATAGTTCTTATCGAGGACTGTTTCTTTCAGAATTGCATCAGCATTCATTAAAAAAAACATTCTAAATCCGTCCTGAGCAAATTTACAAGCAGTACGAGTAATTATTAAATTGAAACATTCAATATTTTTAATAGTCGAATTAAAAATTATCTCATCTTTGCTATTCAAGTTTTCCTTAAAATATTACTGCTGATTCGAATAAGAAACAGGCTGACGAATTTTTTGCATTTAAAGTTTGTTCTTGATCGGTAACGCTTCCTTCTACAGCATCTTCATTAAATTTGTTGGCTAAGGTCGAATAGGCTTGGGACCTTTGAAGTGGAACTTGAATGGGCTTTAAAAGAACAATGATATTATCATCAAATTAATGAACTTTGAGGAAAATATCCTTCTAATCATTAGTCTAGGCTTCGCTGAGCGATTTAAGCCACTTTCACTTGAATCAATAATTTTGATAAGAGAAATGTAAATCACCCCTACAAAGTTAAAAGAATCTACCCAGTTTATATTTCTAAAGTTAACAATCGGAAAATGAAATTGACCGCTGAATCCAGAAACTATCGAAGTAGAATTGTTTGAATTGAACACCGTTCGGAGGAGATAATTAGCGATACTCAATTCAAGTCAGAAATTTTGTATGGAGACATGATGTTATAATCTCAAGCACAGTATTTGACGGAACGTTTATGGTGATACGGTCCATCGTTTGTATAAACAGGTTTGGATGAATTTTTCAACTACAATGGGTACAAACTCAGAACTTGTAACTAAATCTATAATGCTTTACCGACATCTTTTTCCTCTAAAAGTAATGTGAATGCCTAAAACTTACTGTTAATAGCTTGCAAATTTCATTGTCGAGCTGCTCCAGAGCTCTTGATGTCAAAATGAAAGCAAATTTCTTGGAATAATACAATAAAGGATAATCATGCTCAGTTTATTTTCTGTGAGCGAGAACTTTTATACATTGATTCAAACTCAAGCGTTGCGGATGTAGTAGCTTTGATGTTGATGTTGATTCTCAATTCGTGTAATAGAATACGAGGCTGTGTGGAGAGGATCTAGAGAGACTCTTGCGCATAGATAAAGAGGAGGAAACTCAGTAAAAGTATCTTATTTCTGTGGAAACCTTTGAGTTCAGCGACCAATTCGAAGACAGTGTGATTTGAGTTAGAATTTTAATTAATTATCTCAAAATAGCTTCTCAGCTTTGCTTCTTTGAAATAAATAACGTGCTGTAAGCTTTTTGTAGATTGAACTACCTATCTGGATATTTTTCTTCGCCATTGAAGGGAAAATTGCAACACAATGCAACTTGGGCGGTTTCTTTTATGCTTTTTTGAGTTTTTTCTCAAGTATTTAAAAGATTTGAACTTCAGATCCAAAATTAAGAGCCTTTTGAGTATATAGATAGTCTTATTGCACGAATCGCCTTCATTTTGTACATATAGTTGGATTAAAGATGGGAAAAAAATCTTCTCATCTGGACAAGTTTTATGAATTCGATAATGAGAGGAGATCCATAAATCGTCAAGTGTAGTCTGGCTGAATTCAAGCTTTTGTAAAAAGTTTTGGATTTCGAGCGCAACAGTTTTATTGAAGGATTGGAATTAAATAAGGGCAAATTCCGTAGAGAAGAGCATTTAAGTTTAATTTTCACACTGCTTTCTCAGTTATTTCATTCGAATGGCTTACTTGAGTTGGAGGCTTTCTAAACCTGTCGCATTGAAATCATGCTGGTAGGACTGTGGTTAATAAGAGTCACAAATAACTACATAATTCGTTGAAGAGCTTCCGCATTTGAATAGTGACCCTAAGATTTTTCATACAATGCTGATTCTTGATCTATGAACAAGAGACAGTAAATTTTGTTTTATGCCGATTTGTATACTCGACATGTAATTCTTCTCTGTATCCTAGGGAGATTACAAATATTTTTCGTTGAATCATTGGACCTTTAAGCGAAAACCCGCATTTTCTTTATCAAGTGAGAGTAACAAATGGGTTAGCATCAAACAACAACGAAGAGCAGTATACAATATAAAGCCGGCTCTCAGAATTATTTGTGTGTTGAAATGCTAAAGACAAACAAGATCGGAGATTCAATTCGCGTGTTAAGGCATGATGGCATTTTTTGTAGAAATGTGTAGCAATGGCCGATTCATAATAAATATAGAAAACCTTTATTTTATCAGGACGTTCGTTGTTTCTTCTACTTTCTTTTCACTTCTTCCAGAGTCTTGTTTTAGTTTTGCATCCTCAACCATAAGCAAAATTTAAGCTCGCTCATTTAATTAAAAGTGGGTGGATTTGTATAAAAGTTATTGGTGAACTTAAAAGCTTTCTAAAGAAAGAACCCGAGCTCACAAACAAACTGGAAGCAGTTCATATGGCTATGATGAGACAGGCCTGCCTTAAAGGTAACTCTATTGCATTCAATTAAGTTGTGTTCAAGTAGAGTTAATTTGTAGGCGAGCTTAATTCCTTCACAGCACAAGCCTGCATAAATGAAAAGGCTCCATATTCGATTACTTAAAGTGTTTGGCAGATCCTCTGAAAAAGATCTATGAGACATGAAAATTTGTACCTAAAAGCTCCCGATTTGGACCCATCCCGTGGTAATGAAGGTATATATGAAAGAATCTTAAAATTACGTTAAGGTTGGAATGAAGAGTTTCCGTAAAATTTTTTCGGTCGCTGGACCTTCATTTGAAAAAATTCCAAGAGCTGTTCAGAACCTCATTTTGGTGGTTTTATTTTTCATATAAAATTTTATTATTGCATTTGATCGTTCAAAAAAATTTTTCAATTTATTTGGAATTGCATTTCAAATACATTTCTTACCAATTCCTTCTACAAGAACATTTTATAAAATTTGGTGTGTTATCCTATTTGCTTTAGTTCGATTAAGCGTATCAAACCATTTTATTACTCATTTTTCAGTGATTCAAAGCATGTTTATATCCTCCAAAGCAAAATTTTATATAATTCCAAAACAATTACCATTGAAGATGCTAATGAGGAAAGCTGAATTAGTTAATCAATGGCTCCTCTCTCCATCAGGCAATGGAACAAAGCCTGATCCACTCTCTGTCTCCAAGGGACTTTGAATCATTTCGGCAGATTTAGCGGGTTGATACGGATTACTTATTTGGGTATGCCAAAAAATTATTTATTCTACAGCCTGCCTTCTCTCTCGGAAGATTCAAATTCCCTTGTAAAAAATGTTATACCTGTCCAGAGATGAGATATGAAATCCAAGGTAATGTAATAATACGCGAAATAGCTAGGTTGAGGAAGTAACGAACTCAAGAAAGCGCTCAACTCTTTCTCCTGGTGATCGCTGAGTAAATTTGTAGTTATATAATCTGTTTGAGAAGATAAGTTTGAATTATTGATTGAATAAAGCTCTTCAACTTCTTGCTATTCTAAATTAATTTCTCTGCAGAAAGTTCCAGTCTGAAAAGGCTGTTTATCTCATGGTCAGTTTTTCTCAACTTCAATAACTTCCAATAAAGTGATGTAACCTACCTAAATTCTCTCATTTAAAACAATCTACAATAATAATTGGCACTACAACTTTGCCCTTAGATTCCAAGATAAGAGGCTCACCACCTTCTATTGAATCTCGAAATAAAGATGAAAATCGAGAGGTAACAGGACAATAGTATCGACAAGCTTAATTATGCAACTTATGTTGCAAGTTTCTCAACTTGTATACCCTTTGAACATCATAACTAATTGCTTAAGATGTTAAATATCACAACAAAAGGTCTTAGTAGTTCTAAAATCAGCATATTTTCAAAGAATTGTAAGTTCTTTCATAATGTTCAAGCTCAACTCTCTAGATGATGCTACTAGCGACAAGAACCTTTTCGAATCAAGATTTGCCTCATTTCTTGCCTTTCAAAGAATGATGATATCGATCTTTTGAAAGTTAACCTTAAATTTTTTTTTTTTCCTTCTTTCAAGAATAGGCTTATCAAATGGATTTATTTTATTAATCATTTATCATATTATATAAATGGGGGCCGCATGCCACACAAAACAAAAACGCGACTTTAAGTAAAGTTCTCCTTAATCCAGTCCTTATACTCTTTCAGTTGCGGGTCGCCGCACCAAGCCGCATTGCCTTCTACTAACAGCATCGTAAAATTCTTGGTTCAATTATCAAATATCAAAGGAAGAAACCTTCCTCGAGTAAGCAATGGATTTATAGCTTCTCTCAACGGCTTAAATGACAGACTAGCTCTTATTTGAAGGTTTTCATTGGAGATCAAAAGCAATTTCAGACTCAGCCAATGACTGGCTTTCAACCAGATTACTCGGTTCGAAATTTCATTGAATTGCAACATATTGACGAGTTTTTTGCAATAGTGGAATTTGAAAGAAGAATTCGAACTTGAAATACTCGACAAGCAATTGAGCACTTCTACGATCAAGCTGGTCCGTCGAATTTCATTGGCGTATTTGACAGCAGATGATATGATTAATTAGGTGCTGATGGATCACCAGAATAAAGAGCTCGCAGACGTCGAAGTTCCGCTGATAGACTCAGTCAAAGGACCTATGCAGAATGATTTCGCTCTTCGAAGACACTCGGTAAGCTATTGAAAAAAAAATGATATAATTTATCTCTGTTTATTTATTTGAAGAAAGCAACGAAGGCTCGACTGACCTTCGATTTAAAAATCTGCCAAAGCATCACTATTGACCTGAAAACTTTGCGCGTTGAGTGCTTGCTGCTCGAAAACCCTAAGGAGAAAGAGTACAATTACTCACTGAAGATGATAAGCTCCTCGAGAGAGTTCACAAGCGAGCATTCGTCTAATTTAAAGAATCCTCTATTTGCAAAGAGCATATCCTTTGTCCAGAAAGACCCTTATCCAGAAAATTACTCCGTGAAAGAGCACGATGAAGGGAGACGGGTCGCGACAAAACATTATTTTGCTGATGGGAAAAAATCCAAGAAAGTTAAATCGAAGAAAGAAGCTATGTTTATTGTGTCTAGAGAAAGCTCTGGAGGCCAGCTTCCCAGCCGAGGGCCTAATGGTGAGGACTCTTCACGGAAAGGGCCTATTGCAGAAGGAGATGATCACCATGATATTATTCCTGTCGCATTGAAGCCAGATAATAAAAGGCGGCTTGTATGGGAGTATAATGAAAATGATAAAGACATTCTGGTGATTGAGGTAATCATTCTATAGTTAATGGTCTCATGAAAGCTGATTCTGTTTGGTAATGATCTAGATGGAGGTCAATTGTAGCGAATTCGCAGAAGATAGCATCCAATTTTTCTTGTGGTCTGGCATATCTGATACCTTGATTGGTGACTGTTTTATCGCCATGAACAAAATTTACCTCGAAATGACGGCAATTGTAATAGTTTTCAATCGAAATTGGCTATTTAACATGCAAATAGGAGAATCAAGAAGCAAAGGATCTCTTGAGACTGCCCCTTAGAAAGGAGATAATAATCTCAGAGAAGCTTTGGGACCATGGCGTTCATGTTGGAATGGTAATAAAATTTGTGAAGAAAAAACTTATCCCTTCTACCAGCTTGAAGCGAAACTACTATGTGAATATCACCCCTTCTACAATCAGATGATTATTGGGGTGCTAACTGAACAAGGCGTCCAAAAGTCGTCTGAAGTTTTGCTGAACAAAGACACAAAATCAGTTTTCGGTGTTTTCAAGAATTCGCTTAATCAGGAAATGAAAACTCTGAATCAGCTGAGAGAAAATCTGATTGAAAACGTTTTCAAAATTGCTGCCTGCACAGATCCCATTGTAAAATTATTAGTTGTGATAAAATGACCTTAACAAACTTTAAAGAAAACACCGAAGATAGTAGATGATACTCTCTCTGACTTGAACAAAATCCTTACAATCTTGAAGAGTTCTCATAAGGTAGCACCACCGTTACTTGGAACCTTCTAATCTGACTAACCTTTCGCAAATAAATAGGATTCGATGACATCCTTCATGTATCAGTCTGCTGACGATTTACTCACAAGTCAGCAAATTTTAATTGATTTAGCTGAGCATCTACTTGAATACATTGATAAAGTTCCTAAGGATTTGAGTTTGCTTTATGAGCAATGCTTGTCGAAGGCTGTAGTTCGAGGTGAGTTCCAACTGAATTTCGTAGGATTCGATGAGGATGAAGCATCGCCATTAAATCTTCACCGCAAAGATTCCAGCAACAGAGCTCAAGACGTGAAAAATACAAGACAGAAAAAGGCCGCAGTCGCGATTAGTTACCAACGCTTCATGTACTCGACACTCGGTTATGTGTTAAAACTGGTTGATTTGGATGGACTTGATGAGAGCAAGAAGAATTTTGCTGCTATGTTCTGTGCTATTGCCTACTTCAGAATTCCTGAGTTCAGAGAGAGATTATTAAAACGCCTCGAATCCACCAAAGACGAGAAGGTAGTGATTCCTGAATTGAGAGGCACAGAATGGCAGCTGACAGGTGAAGCTGATGACCAACGTAAAAAGAATCAGGATATCATTTCGCTCTTCGACTGGGAGAAAATTTTCTACTTCCATATCAAGGTAAATACAAAGATTTTTTCATCCATCGGTAAAACTTTGGCCTCAGGCATCGCCGACATTCGATAAAAATGCTTCAATGCTTGACAGCATTCTCGATAACCCAAGCTGGCAAGAGGCATTTTCTAAAAGAGAGGAGGTTTTCGCCGTTTTCTTGACCGAGTTTGCGAAAGGCGTGAATAAGTCAGTGATTCAAATACAGTATATCCCTTGGCAGGATATTCCCGGCTACAACGCATTAATCAAGCATTTCCTTATCGAGTTAAAAAAACGCGATATTAAAAAACTGCCTAAGTACCTCATCGATGCTTCTGTTTCGCTGCTTCTTAACGAGAAGCTCTTGAATATCTTCATTGGGACCGTCTTTAGCAAAACCAGCGTTTTTGACACTCAGAACGTGTTTTCTGTTTTAGAACTAACAAACACCTGGCTAAAGACCTTTCGAGATCGCCAGGTTCCTCTTCCGACGACATTCGACTACAGCTTCTTTCTCAAAGGGCTCTACGTTGTAATGGACAGCGACCACGCTTTCAATACCGCCAAAGCTCTGTGGGTTATCTACAGCAATTACGGCATATTACCAAGTAAATCTCCCCTCTTTGCGCTAATTTATAAGGAAAATATACTTAGATGAAATGAAAAATCAGCTAAGTAACTACATTTTCAGCGAGAGATTCTTCAAGCTCTTCCTGCATTGGAGCTTTGATGTGCGTCATATATTCTATCACTTATTGCTCTACAGATTCTACCAGCAGCACCGACAGTCCAATTCAAACGCGCAAAGCTTAGAGTAATAATAAACGTGTTTATGTGAACTTTTCAAATTAATTGTCTATCATCCATAGAGACATTAAATGCGAGCTTAGTCAAGGACAAAGGAAAAGGAGATCCTACACGAAATTTCAGCGTGATCTCCTCATCAGCGATAAAATAAGCAGGGAGTTCTCTAAATATATGACGATAATCGAGAATGCGCATAGAGAGTTCATCGAAGATATTCATCAAGAGAAAATCGCAGTGAAGGTGAGGAAAAATGCCTGGTATAATAGACGAAACCGTGAGGGGTCTGTCGAATTGAGAAGAAGCGCGTCGAATCTACCTGAATTAAAAGGCTCTTGTTCGCTGCCTGCAGGTGATATATCTACACAAAGCAATAGACTAGAAACCAAGCCTGAATCTGCAGACACTTATATTATACTAAACGGTGAACGGCATGAAATTTCCTCGAGAATGGAGAATCTGAGGATGAGCGATAACGGGTTTAATCCTTTTGGGCTTGAGTTAGGCAGAAGAAAGTTTTCTTTGGAAGATTCGTTGTCGATAAGCAGCCCGCCGAGAAAGGATAGTGCTGTTAATGGTGTTAATGGAAAAGAAGCTTTTAAACTGATAAAATCCCCGCGGAAGAGTGGTTTTCGAAGATTCGTGTATTTTGATGAGAATAGTAATTAAAGCTTTTTGGTTCGGGTTAAGTTAATTTCTGATTAGCGGAGAAGGAGAATGAGATCCCAAAGGAGCTGCTCGTTTATTTATTGAGAGCCTCTGAAGAGTTTGAACAAGTTAAGATGGAGTTTGTGAGGTGGGTTAAAGAGTTGAATCAGGCGTTATCAGGGAAATCCGAGGAAGACAAGCAGAAGATATTTGCGAATCCGCCTGTTCCTGAGATGACAATCGTTCAATTGTCTGATCATAACGAGATTGAACCTGACTCTTGAAGCAATCCAATGATGGAAAATTGTTCCGCGTTAACTATTTAATTATTAATTTAATGCCATTCGCTATTTGAATGGAAGATACTGCAATTCATTCATAGAAAACTATGAATTGGCTTAATAATGCAATTTAATTATTGTCGTAAGCTTCAAAGAAATAAGTATTCTCTACTCTAATATCATTACTCATAACTCCTCCTCCCACTCAGAAAATTATTTGTAAGGCTGGAGGATTAAAGAATGTAAATTATGTTGATTTTTAATCTCAGACCTTTCACTAGCACGCCATACATCTTTGACGACTTTAACAACTGAAATGATATTTGTAATTTAACGTCTTCTTGGTTGGATTTCCGATAGTAGAAATATTACTCACAAGAGCATGCCATTCGTCAGGCAATTGAACGAATAAAACACAAAGTAATGAAAAGAAGCAAACCACCACTTCGATTTTGAAACTGTTATCAAATTTTAACAATTTAAGAGCTCTCTAACAGAGATTAGATGCATCATCAAAGAAAAAAATCATTTGTTATTCATATCTTCGATTTGGGCTATGAATCTCCTTCCATATGGAACACCTCGTTGAGTTATTGCTTTTCGAAAAGGGAGCTCCCTTAAGCTAGTTAAACCGTCACGATCGAATCTAACATATCTTAATTCTTATTATGAGTTAACAGGTCACATTATGACTTTTTTTGATACACAACTGAATTGTCTAAAAAGAAGTTTTGACTATAAATATAGCTTGCAATAATTTTAGGAAGCAATTAATATATTGCAACTGGCTTAAACTATTAACTCCTACTAATACCTTGAACACTCAAGCAGTAACCCTCAATGGAACCTACCAAAGACCATGCCAAAAAGGAAGAGAACAGTGACCAACCAGTCATCATCGAGGAAAAAATTTCCAAAGTTAACGGAGATTTCGCTATAAAGCGCTATTCTCGTGGAAAACTCCTTGGAAAGGGAGGTTTCGCGAAATGCTACGAGACTACTAACCTCGAAACAAAGCGCGTTCAGGCCGCGAAGATCATCGCGAAGTCCTCCCTTACCAAATCGAGAGCAAGGCAGAAACTTATTTCCGAAATCAAGATCCACAAATCTCTTCATCACCAATACATTGTAAACTTCGAGCATGTGTTCGAAGACCAAGAAAACGTATACATTTTGCTCGAACTTTGCACCCACCAAACGCTTAACGAGCTTCTTAAACGTCGCAAGCGCCTCACCGAACTCGAGGTCCAATGCTACCTCCAGCAGATTATTTCCGCTCTGAAATACCTCCACAGCAACCGCGTAATCCATCGTGATTTGAAGCTCGGAAACCTTTTCCTCTCAGAAAAAATGGAGATTAAAATTGGTGATTTTGGATTGGCCACGAAGCTCGAGTTCGATGGAGAGAAAAAACGGACGATCTGTGGTACTCCGAACTATATCGCTCCAGAAGTCCTTGACGGAAAGGTCGGACATTCCTACGAAGTCGATATTTGGTCTACTGGAGTCATCATTTATACACTGTTAGTCGGAAAACCGCCATTCGAGACTCCTGACGTGAAAACAACGTACAAAAAGATCAAAATGAACTCTTACTCTTTCCCTGAGCATGTACCTCTATCTGATGCTGCTAAGGGCCTCATTACCAGGATTCTTAACCTTGATCCGGCTCGTCGTCCTTCATTAGATGAGATTATGCAGCATCCTTTCATGAATCACGGCGGCACTATTCCAAAGGCGTTGCCCGCGTCGACTCTCGCTTGTCCTCCATCAGCTACGTACCTCAAGCAATTTCTCCCGCAAAATGGGACTCTCAAGACCTCAACGACTCATAAAATGCTTGATACCTCGCCGGTCAACGCAAATATTAATAGTAGCAGCAAATTCCCGAACAATCAGCGTTCAAACCTCGTCAGCACTCAGGCGCTACCAACAGTAGGTCATGATAATAAGTTGAGCAAGAATGGTAGTCCCCGAGATGGGAATACTAACGTGAATTGGAACCCAGGTCAAACGGCAAATCATTTCAATAATACGAATAAGGACTCGAATATGAAGTTTGGTACAACGACTAAAGATTTCAGGTTATCTCAGAATATGAAAACGATGGGTAATTTCCAGAGTAATGGAGGCACAGGAATGGTAACCTCGCAGAAGATCACAAAAATGTCTGAGATCTGGGTGAAAAAGTGGGTAGATTACTCATCAAAGTACGGATTAGGGTATCTCTTATCGAATGGAAGCACAGGCGTCTTCTTTAATGATTCTTCCAAGATATTGCTCGATGCTAAAGGCACTACTTTCGAGTATATGGAAAGAAGATCCACTGACAAGCAAGATATTGTGACGACACATACGCTCTCGGATTATCCCAAGGAATTGCAGAAGAAGGTGACGCTGTTACAGCATTTTAGGAGCTATCTCGAAGGAGATGGTAAAAATGACAAGGATCAGTTCGTTGATGAAGACCTCAGTAAGTTTGGTACTGTTTATGTGAAAAAATGGATGAAGACGAAACACGCGATTATGTTTAGACTGAGCAATAAGATAGTCCAGGTGAATTTCACCGATAAAACAGAAATTATCCTCAGCTCGGAGAACAAAATGGTAACCTATGTGAATAAGAAAGGAGAGCGATCGAATTATCCGTTGGCGAATGCATTGGAGAGCAGTAATACTGAAATGGCGAAAAGACTCAAGTACACGAAGGAGATTCTGACTCATATGCTCAACAATAATGGTACACAAGGTGCCACTCAAAACCAGGAGACGCATGGAGCGACCGCTGGAAATGGGAATCCGATTACAGAAAGAGCTTAAATTCTTTTAATAACTAAATGGCGTGGAACTGAGAAAAAAGAAAATAACTGTCCGTTTTAATGATATAAATGAAAATAGATATTTGAAAGATAAAATTGAGTGTGATCAACTATACCTGATTGATGATTGATTGCGTGAAATTGTAAAGTTTCAAATGCATACTCCTGAAAATGCTAGAAAACTCACTTTAAAACCGTTTTGCTGTGAATGAGAACGAGCTAATAGCCATTCGAGCCAGATAATGTTTTAATTAAACCACTCCTCTTACGCTGAAGCCGATAAACTGTAAAGATCACATTACTATAGCCTCCTCATAGAGGCAGTTAGATTGAATTCGATAATGATGTTTATAATTTTTCCGATACGTGTTCACTTAGGTAACATTGAGATAACTCAATATAGAATCATTAATACTCAATCAATTTATCGTATTCATATAATAGGAACTTTCTTCTTCATTTCCCAACTGGTAAAGAGTCAAGGATCTTCCTATTGGGACCCAATCATTTTCTTTCTCACGGTAGCACTCCAACACATGCTCTCGATGTCTGTAGGACCAACAGAATCGTTTTCTTCTTTGTCTCTCAGATGGGCTAAGAAATACACGTAGTTCTCCAGATTGTGCTCATTTTGAAGGTCAGTATCGAAATTAGCCTTTCTCTCGTAATCCTCTCTTCTGATACCACAAATAAAACAAACGTTCTTCTCGTCGTCTTCAGGCTTTCTTCTGGTCTCAATTCTCCAAATGAATCAATAATCACACCGAAAATGACTTGAAGGAGCAAAATAATGACAATCATGAAGAATGGCAAGTTGAAGAGTATTCTCAGGAGAAATTCCCATTTTAAGACAGTAGGATAGTCTTGATCTTGCAAGGCGTCTGCGATACCTCCATATCGCAGCGCTAGTCAGTGCTTGGAAGAAGCACTTGAATGCGTCATCGCACAACCTCATGTCGTCATTGACAAAATTACTGTTCATGTAGTAGAATTCAATAATGTAAATCGTGACAAGAAGCAGTAGAATCGTCCATAAGAGCGGCTTCGTATTGCCTGAAATGGCGAAGAAGATTCTGTGGACTGTATCTGAACGGACGACCAAATCATGAGTTGGAAAGCGCAGAAGAATGCCGAAAATCCTGAGAGTACGCAAATCAGGGAAGCATTTGCCCAATGAACATCAGTGTTATCAACACAAATCAGGCCTCAATCATGAATTCCTGCTTACTGAAATAAATTCATGTCAAATTTCCTCTTTGATTCCACCCATGGTAGGGATAGTCCCTCTACGGCTGAATTTGGGGAGTTTGTGAGTTGATAGACCAGCAATTTAGAGCATCTTTTTCAAATAAAGAGATGCGAAGTAATTTTTTCGGTTCTCTTTTTTTTTTTATGATTTGGCAAAGAATTTGCCGATGACTCTCGAATATATTGTTGCATTGCATCAACAGCACTGATGTCACAAAAAAATACGGATGAACTGAAAAATTTATTTAAAAATAGTTTGCTCTTTTTTTGATGCCTAAGGGCGTGAAATCTGCTTGAAACTGAGTTTTACGAGCGCGTACTTGGCAGCAGAGAGTACCAGACAGGAACCCCCTCTGACATTAGTTGGAAAATTAAATCACTTGAGTCCGATTGAAACGATTTGAGCAAAAAGTATTAAAGAAATGTGCCCGAAATCGAAGAAAATTATATGTTTTATTCCAGATCAAATTATAAGTATCTTTATTCCAAATTCTTCTATCTATTTAAAGCAATCCTTCCTTATTTTTATTAAAGCTTCTATCATCGAGAAAAAATCTCAGCTACTTAATCCAGATCGATTTTAGCTATCTGACAATATTTAATTCGTGCTCTGTTCTTGAGGAACTGAAGAAACTATGCTGTCACAGGACGAAACCGTCAACCCAGAAGTTAACTTGGAAATTGCCATTCCTCTTAAACTCAGAAGCACATAGAAAAATTTCGAGCTCATAGCAAGAGCATTCTCCTATCGAGCGTTTGAAGCTGCGGCTTGCGACTCAAAAGAGAAGCATAGAATTAGAGTCTTTGATCACTCAAAAGAGTTCGTAAAGAAAGCGTGCGGTCTCTCAGCAACTCTTTTCGTGCCGAGCTACTTTATATCCAGTCCAGATATCCTGGGTCTATCTTGACCAACACATTCGAATTCAATAATGATGGCCAACGACTCGGCTGCGCAACTCTTCCATATCTTCCACTGAGCTGTCAACTTGACGGGAGTGCGGAGGTTTTCAATCCCAAAGATCCTCACCTGATTCAAAATTTGATAAATGATGTCCTACATGACATCGAATTTCTATGGAACAGCATGCAAATGAGGAAGACTATGGACATCTTGGGACCTGAGAGCCTCTGCTTCATGAAGGAAAAAGGAGCTTTCGTTTTAGGGGATTGATCAAAACTCTTTGAGAATGGAGCTGACAATTTATAAATGAATATCGCTTCTATCTGTACTACTACTACATCTTTGCAAGGACAAAATTTGACTTCTCAAGAAATAGCTGAAGAAATTAAGGCGGTTGCTTCTGCTGCTCTCAAGTTGAATAAGTTAGAGCTCTAAGAAATGGGAGATTTGAGAGAAATAAAAGATATAGGTCTACTGGCGCTATAAAATCAGCGTTAAAACTTCTCATAGTTTCCATTCTGCTTCTTTCTTTCATTGAAAAAATAAGTGGTTTATAGACGGTTGATTTTTGTGAGATCTGTGAATTTAATTGAGGTTAGTAAATAAACAATACACGCCATCTTTCTACAATAATCATATATATATGTACAATAATTTCCCAATATTTTTATCACTCTCAAAAAGTTATCGGCAACTCTCGAATATGATATTACATTGTTTCAGCAGCATTTTATTCTCTTGCTGTCATTCTAAAGAGTAGATAATCTTATTTTAAGTTTAAGGTCGACTTTAATACTTTTGAGGGTCTGGACTCTTTTGAAAATGTACTTCGAGTGGAAGCTTCTTTGCAGCTGAGAGTTTCTTCAGTCAGGGGTAGCGCTACTCGTAATTTGGTAAATTAAATCGCTTTGAGTCAATTTTCGAAACTTAGATCAGCAAACCAATTTGAAGCTTCGAATCGATCCTGATGCTCTTTTAATTTCACATAAGAGAAACTTTTTTTTAAAACAAATTGATTAAGGAGCGATGAGAGCGAAAAAATTTATAAGCTCGAGGCATGATTATTCGAGATTAATTATCAGCACTAAATTCCCAAATCTAATTTCGAATCTTTTTATCATTTGAGAAAGCTTCTTTATTCTAATTAAATTCTTTGCTATTTAATCAAGATCGATTTTGATAATCAAATAAAATTTAGCATCTCTGCTGCGCTCTTAATAAATTTGAAAAAGACATGGAAACGCAAAATACTAGTAAACTCATTTTCAAGGCTAAGCAAGGGCATTTACCAAAATTATCTAACCTTCTTTAGGAGAGACAACCACGGGCTCTTCAACTTTACTTGCTTGGTGTTCGCAATTTGCCAATAAGATCGAAATTGTTGACCTCAACTCGAAGGAAAGTTATGCAAGTTTTAATGGAGTTAAAATTTGTGACAGAAGTAAAACATAGTTTATAAATTATTTTGAGGCTGATATGCGGTAATATTTTTAGTCGATAGTTGGACCCTTCTGAAGGAGATACCAAACACAAAGTTGCTTGTATCTCTGCATCACAACTCTAATAGGTTAGCCAATATGGCGGTATTTGATATCTCAAACAAAGATAAAATCCAGGAAATCTATACTCTTGAAGAAAATCCAGGATGTATAGTTATTTTTTCTCTTCATCTTTTAAGTGTTTATATTTTGTCTCTAGACCCTAGTTATGGAGATATAGCATATAACTCACGTAGAGGCATCTTCGGTGCAGTCCCTCTTTATGGAAGATTTTCTTATCATCTCTTTAATGTTGATTCTAATGCCTCCAAGACCAAAGATATTGTCAAGCTTATCCGCAAGTCGAAATGGCACTCCCAACACGGTAAACATCAATCGTAATCGATACGTCTAATTTACTATACTCTTAGAATCCCCGATCAGCGGGCTTGATTTCAATCCTACTGGAGAATATGTGGCTACCATTGACAATGGAGGCTTGTGCCTCATATCTGATGTGACCACAGTCAACGATAGGTTCCATGAGAAAATAGGAAAAAGAGGTAATTCTGATTGAAATATTTTCCTTTTCTACTACACTAAAAATAAATCATTAAACTCTTGGCGATATCAATTTCACTCACTCATTAAACGAATTTATTAGATGATTGGGGACGCTGCAGATGGAGTACCAATGTGGACGAATCACTGATATACGTGAAGTATAATTTCAGACAGCTCAATATCCTAGATGCTGAGAAGAAAACTCTCACTTTAAAGCAGTCGGTACCACTTGAGAATCGGAGTAATTACAGCTATATTTTGTTTTTTCGCTTCTCTTAATTCAATTTTTTCGCTTCATGCATAATGGATTTCCAATAAATTCAGGGAAGAAGGACTCTGTTTCTTTTTTCTTAAAGTAAATTGGGAAGATTAATTATCCGACTTTTTCGCTTCACTTCTCTTCATTCGATTATTTATACTCGATAACATCTAATCTGTTAAGAACATACATACTGGATTGATGTATGCCAAAACGATGGGAATCTACTGGTTTCTGGTGGCCACGATCAGGCTATCAGGATATTTGATAAGAGAGAATCGAAGAATATCAAAACCTTTGATGTTCACTCAGGTAATAATTTGGATTTGTTTAAACAAAGATTTAACGTTTGAATATAACTTCTAGGAGAAATTTACTGTGTGCGATGGAGTCCGAGCGGCGATAAGCTCGCGAGTGCTTCGCATGATAAAACAGTAAAACTCTTGGACTTTAAAACAGGAAAAGTGCTCTATACTGGATACACTTCAGATGAGCGTAAATTATCTATCTCAAAATACATGATCGTCATTCACTTATCAGAGCGGGCAATGTCAGTCTGCTTCATTTAGATAAACATGAAACGAAAAGGACCCAGAGAATAAGAATTACTCTCAAGAATGTCGGCCAAGTAACATAATTCAGATAGCGATTCCGTGAATTAGGTTAAGTAATCCTAACCTTAGGAAGCATCCTTACGTCTGAATATTTTTGTTCTCATTTGTGCTTTTCGTAAGTAAGAAATATCACTTTGCTAAGAGTTGTCGAACTATAAACAATTAGCATAGAGCAATGCAACACAAATTACATCTCTAAATTATGATGAGTTCTGGATGGCAAAACGAGACAATAGGATTATTACATTATTTTTATTCACTCAAGTATTTGATATATTTTTAGATTGTCAATTGATCAGAGTTATCAGCAATAACAGCAATAATTATTCTAAACAGCTTCGAAGCTGATATTTACATTACATTATTAACCACAAAAGTTCTCTAACTTCTCTCATATTGTTAAAGTGTCCAAATACCTACTGAAAAGTTAATCACTTTTAACCCATTAATGCAAAAAGATCCATTTCCTCCTTGCTCATGATATTCATAAGTTCAAATGATTTAATTGCGTTCGTGAAACGACAGGCGAATTATTACTTCGAAATAATATAATTCATGAAAAAGCAACAATTCTTGAAAGTAATTTCTTTCCAAAATTTAGACTCCCACAACTCAAAATTGTCACATAGTATTAATAATTAGAATAAAAAAAGGCCTTCACTTCATTAGGATAAATGCGCTATTAGGAACGAGTTTTTACTAACATTAGAATGTAGAGTAACGGAAGATGCTTGACAAGTACTTTACAATCATTGAAAATCAAAAACACTCAATAGAGCAATCAAGGCGTGATAACTTTGTTGTTATAGTCAATAGATTAATTTTCATTATCACTGCAAGCCCAATATTCTATATACCCACAAAAAAAAATAAAATGAAAGTTTTCTTTGATTACGAAAAAGTAACTTGGCTTTCACTATCTTCTCCTCCTTCTCCTACAGCAGTGGTATTGATGCTGCTTCTGACATCTATCATATAGTGAGATATAAGTTATCAATAAAAATTCATTTACTTAGAAGTTCTTGCGATTCTTCAGTCGCAGTGCGTTCCTTCGGAGTTGACCGTGTCTCTGTCTTTACAAGAATATCGCTGCATCTCATTGGGCAGAGATCATTCTTCCCAAGGTCAATACTCTTTCCAAGCCATTCTTTAAAGCAATCAACATGCACATAATGCCTTCCACATAAAAATATCTGATGCTCTTTCATCTCTACCGCCTCTAAGCATAACACACAGTCCAAATGCTCTAAACTAACCGGATTCCCGACATCAGTAACTCGGTATCCCTCTTCCTCAAGCCTTGCTCGCTCACTTGCTAAGAGAGTAACCTGCATTTCATGAAACTCTCTTTTATTTGCGATATCGTAAGGATTCAAACGCTGGGCCGAGACCGGAATGATGAAATTTCTTCGAAGTACTCTTCTCGCAAAGAGCAAGGCAATATTGATAATAACACTAGAAGTGATAAATATACACATCAAGACCATGACAATCATCCAGTAGGTGCTGGTTCTTGACCCATACGCAATTGCTACGACTGCTTTGAACATCTGATATTGCTTTGCTAGCACACTTTGAGGGTTTTTACTCGAATAAATCACGGTTATATTCCACGGCGTCGAAAAGCTGACGTTGCCAGGTTTTTCAAAAAAGATTTCTCGGTATTCACTTTGTGGGACGTAGTAGTCAGTGTAAGTGTCTCCGTTATCAGTAGAAATAGAGACGGTTTCTCCTTCAGAGATATTGAAAATTGCAACTGCGGCGCTTTCAGTCAATGAAATTTGTACTTTGCAGGTTGGAAGGACGTAGAATTCGTTGAACATAACATCATATCGTCTCGAATCCTTATGGTGTGCTAAATAGCAGAATTGATTCTCGAAAGTGTGAGGACATTCATCTGAGCGATTGCTTTCGACTGGAGGAAGATATTTCTGGCATGCAGTTCCGAGATGCCCTGGATCTGCGTAAGTCTTGCAAAGAGTGCAAACGATTTGGTCTGTAAAGTTTTGGTGCAGTAGCTGTGGATATTGGAGGAGTTCGAACTCAACGTAACTGATTCCGGTGAAATTAAATTGGACGGCATCGTACGTATCATCAATAGAGAAGACCCGAGTTCCAGTCGTGTTGACTACCAGTTCTAAAGTCTCAGCGGAGGAGTTTTCAGATAATTTCTTAAAATTGAAGGCAAGCGAGAAGTTTTTCGAGTTCGGGATTAGAAAATTCATTACCAACGTTGACCCCTGATTCTTATTCCCTAGTCTTAAGACGTAACTGCAAGCTGGTAGGTCTCTTGCAGAGTCAGTTGAATTCTCGAAAGTTACCCTTGTTCCGTGAACAGATGACGAGTTTCCAATTGTCCACATCGATGGAACGCATTCCCGTTGGGCTGCGTTGATACTAAGACTCCCCTTGAGGACCTCGCAGTTTTTCTTGAGCAAGGCGAAATAAACAGGATTATAATTAAAGCAACTATCTTGCCCTTTTAAACACTCATTGCAAAGCTTCTCATCCATTTTCGAGCCAGAATATGCTTTTATCTCCTGGCAATGAAGTTCCACGAGCGACCGATAGCAACTCATGTGGTTTTGAAACTCGTATTTATTGACAGCAGTCAAGTTTGTCGTCGAATTTGAGTTTATGATGTGCTTGCTATCATAGATAAACCGGCTTTCTATCTCTTGCGAATTATTAGAGAAACATAAGTGCTTGTTTTCCGTGCAGTATGAAGGATTTGAGGAGTCTTTTATCCCTTGTTCGGTTCGTAGCAAGACTTCAGGCACTATCTCTTCTTTTATGTAGTAAATATCCCTCTCGTCTGGCTTCGTATAGATCAATAGTAGCTTACTCTCTGATTTCTTTGAAGGCAAAACACTAATTAACGTTCCAAAGACATTCACTGGATACGAGTCAGAAATATTGAATCGTAAAGGTTTCTCCAAACTTGAGTATTGGCGGAGGTAGTAGCTGTTTTGGTACTTGAAGAAAAATAGACTGGTACTAAAGCTCCTGTGCTTCTGATCAAAATGCGAAAGCGAATGAGAGAACCCGATGACTTGGTAATCACCAGCAGAGTCGTAGCTGAGCAGCATGAAAGGATTTAGGTTTATCATGTAGGTTCTTTTATCGATAAAGCATTGAATGACCAGAAAATTCGAATGAGGGTCTTGAAGGACTCCCAAATTCTTCCAGCACTGTCCTGAGAGTCTATTCCAATCAACAGAATAGAACTCCTGAGAGGTAACGATAAGGCTCTTGTCGGTGGGATCTTCCCCAAAGCGATTGATTATTATTGCTTGGTTGGTATAATCCAGCGAGAGCATGCTTTCAAAACTCCAGAGGAAGATATATGACGTTTGAATATGCGTAATATGGGCCATATGCTCGCTGATGCCATGCACAATTTTAAAGTTGAGAAGAGGAACTTTGCCTTCTGTTCTATTTTTGCAAGAGAAATAAAGCTCTTCGTAGGAGTAGGAAATATATCTGTTGATGCCTCGGCGGATAACGAGATGCCCATGAATGAAAAGAATACGAGGGTTGGGGTCATCCCTATAAAACATATTCTGATGAGGCACTTGTAGTTGGATTACTCGGAAGGTGTAATCCTCAAGTTCTCTTCCATTGAAAAGCACGAAGTAGTGGAATAAATCCGCTCGTTTTACAATAATAACGAATTCCGAGCCATCGGCTTTGCTGTAGCAGGTGCCACCGATCTGAGTCACATTATTGGTGTGGTTGATGTGGTAGGCCTTTCGGAGAGGTTCGATGAAAATCATGGTACTTGAAGCACAGGCTCTCACAAATATTGATTTGTCATCGAATTCGCGACAATCATGGTCATTTTGGAGAGATATAGTGTCGTTCACGGCCATAGTCGTGATGTTATATGCGTGGTTGAGAGCAAGGAGATTGAGAAGAAGAATGAAGAGTGGAATTGAGATCTTCATAAGTGAGTTCGGAAAACGCAAGGTTATTTCTCGTAAAGGTTTGATATTTATGTTATCAAATTAATTTATCAGCAAAGTAATTATCAGTGAGAAATTGATTCATTCAAAAACTATCAAAAGCCCTTTAATTTCAAAATTAACGCTGACATCAGAATGCTTGGTGCGAAAATTGAAATAAATACATAAGCATATATAGCAACAGATACGCTTTTCAGCAAATTGAGATTCGATTGAACAAGCGCATGGGCGACAGGTTTGCCAATAGAACCTTATTAATCGATCTATATTCATGACAGCAGAGCGAGGGGAAAAAATGAAAGGCACTAAGTTGATCGGCTTGGCTTCCCTTTAGAGGTTGCAACCTGAAAGAAAAAATTCGGATGATGTCTTGATTGCCTTTATCTCACTGATAATATTACATATAAAGGCTATTTCTTACAAACATAATTAAAGTCAAAATATTTTCGGCTCTGTTTGGAACAACGAAAGGACTTTACTAAGCACTTACTAAGCATTACAAAATTTCTAATAAACTGGTTCTCGGTCAGATGAATCTTTCGTCTTTTCTCAAGATACTACCTCACATACTACTATTTTCAATCGTAATCTTCAAAATAACAAATGCGCATAAATGTGTTCACAACGAGATCGCCAAAGACTTTGCTCCGCAGTTCTTAGACCCGCCTCTCGAAGAAGCAACCCCAAATTACCTTCTCGACCAAACTGCATACTCTCCGATCCGTATTTACGTCGATTACAGCAACCTTAATAGCGCGATCGACCCTAGCGTCGTTTCCTTCATCAAAAACCACATCATTCCAGCTACAGTAAACTATTTTCAAAGCGTTCTACGAGTCGTACGGTTCTCTTCCAATCTCACTCTCAAAGCTAATTCATACTGTTTCCGTGCTCCAATCACCCAAAACATCAGCGTTGCAGCAGACTTGATCTTATTCGTCACCGCAACACCAACCGACGAAGACTACCTTGCCTGGGCCAGCGCTTGCTATCTCGATGTAAAGACACATAGACCGGTCGCTGGCCAAATCAATATAAACCCGAACAAAACTTCACAGAAATACAGCGATTTCTTGAATCAACTTCGCACGTTTATCCACGAAACGACCCACATTTTAGGCTTCTCTAGCAGCCTTTATTCCCTTTACGTCGATCCTGCGACTAATCTGCCTTTAGGAATAAGTCAAGTTTTCCAGAACAAGACAATAAACGGCGTGTACACTCCGTTTATTATTCTTCCACAGGTGATAAATGTCGCAAAAAAATATTTTTTGTGCGATAATGTCACTGGTGTCCAGCTCGAAAACCAAGGGACATCAGCAAGTTTGGGTTCACATTGGGAAAGACGAATCCTCGGGGATGAGTTGATGACCTCAACGTCGAAGTATGATTCAAAAATGTCGGAATTTACGCTTGCGCTGCTTGAAGGAACCGGCTGGTATGTTGTGGATTATACAAAAACAGAGTATCTTCTTTGGGGTAGAGGACGCGGATGTGCTTTTCTGAATGAATCTTGCATTACTAGTAATCATACAGCCAGATTTCCTGAGTTCTGTGACCGGTTGAATGGGAGTTATTGTACGCTAGGGAATCTTTTCAGAGGAGTTTGCGCGGTAAGGGCAGGCACAACGATTAGCTCTTGGAATTATTTTGGAAATAATACAATAGCACTTGATGCGTTTGATGATAACTGTCCGTATCCGATTTACTATTCGAACGGTGATTGCAGAAAAAATGGCTCGCAAGCCTTGTTTATTGATCAGGTGTATGCAGATCATTCGCGATGTTTCGAAGGAACGCTCATAAAGCAGGCGTATAAAGCTAGCGAAGCAATCAATACGTTCTGTCTGAGTTATTCGTGCCAAGTCCTGGACTGGGCGAATAGCTATAAGCTAAATATACAGATTGGAAACATCACTGTATCGTGCCAGAGTGGAGGAGAAAGGTTGGCTGTTGCAGGCTACACAGGGTATTTAAACTGTCCGGACCCGGTTGAGTTTTGTAACCACACTGTCAGGAAATATTGTCCGTTGGGCTGCGGTGGAAGAGGTGAATGCCAAAATGGGGAATGCGTATGTCAAGAGGGTTGGGATAAGAGTTACGCCTGTGCCCTCGGTTTGAATCAGAGCACGTGCGCGAAATGTCATGGAAAGCCTTGCTTTGGTGATGTTTGTGTGTCAGCTCTGAAGATTAGCGCAGTTTCAGGTTTTCTGGGTATTCTATGGCTTATCTTATATTTGATATAATAAAATCTTCTGGCGTTTGACAGACCTGAAAGTTTATTTTTCAAATTTTAGTTTAGAAACTTTATTGCTGCTTACATATTACTGATTACCGATTGCATGGGTCATGAAAGCAAGCATACTTCATTTCAGTCTAAGAGCAATTAACTACAGTGTAACTAGATGACATTGGAAGAAATTGGATTTTTTTGATGCGTTCTCAAAATTTTTCTACAGAATTTTACAAATAAAGTATAAGAGTAGAGCTGGATGTTGACATATCAGGAAATACGCAATTTTTGCGATTTCCATGTAGTTATATGCCTTTTGAAATCTTCATCATGCCGCTTCCTGTTTAATTTGTCGCTTGGGAGGACGCTTTGTAAGAGGTTTTGCGTCAGTGATTTCTCCTCGACAAAAAGGGCATTTCGCCATTTTCTCAAGGCACTTATGGCAAATGGAATGCATACAAGGGAACATAACAGCGTTTTTCTTGTAAACGAAGCATATCTTACATTGATCTTCCTCTGAAGCTGTAAGGACCTCCTTCAGCTTAAGTTTAAATTTCCCTACGTTTTCGTCCTCTTTCGTCGGTTGTATAGAGACAATGCCATTATTATTAGGGCTGGCTGGGTCTCTGTTGACAGTCAACACTATTCCTTGTGGCCGCACTGTTGATGATCTTCTTCGAAATACCCTGCGCAAACAAGCGACACATCTATCGTCTTCTTGATGAATCCAGTGGTGGTTTCTATGTCTCCTAAGATATTGTCTTCGGTGGCACCATAATCTTCCGAAGCAGGCGCAAAAAATGACTAAGGCTATAGGGATTCCATACAATGCCGTCAGCGTACTAGGAGAGCTGAGTTCCGGATCAAGATTATTAGGATTAAAAGGGTCGCTGTCATCGAAATCTTGAGAGTCATCTCCTCTCTTTGAGCTTTCACGTTCATGCTGTTTGCGCAAAATTCTAATGTGGGTTCTGGTTTGTTGGGTTGCAGCTTGATCAGCTTCTATGGAGGATTTCTGAGTGGTGGCTAGATTACCATGGTCCAATTGTCGTTGTGCTTTGCTTTCAAAAATCTTGTTGGGATTTTCATCGAGTGCTCTGATTTTGATGGTATCTTTCGCGTGAACCAGAGAAAAACATGAGAATATTAACGAAAAAACAATGTAGAATAGAGAAGTTCTCATCTTGAGGTGATTAGCGATAATTTTTCAGTGTATAGGCTTTGTTAAGGACAAGGTGCAGTTTTGTGATTTGAACAGAGTTAAATTAGACGCTAAGTAGAGATCTAAATCTAAATTTATTGATGCACCCATGTTTATTTATAAGTGAGTGATGCATGTTCATTTTCTGTGGGCATAGCTGCTGGCTGAAACTTAGAGATATTCACGGCTCAGCTATCATATATCTCTGTCAGAAATCGTTTTTTTGTGAGTAAAACTTGAAAATTTTTTTGTTGCTCTCATCGAAAGCGAGAAAGAAACCGGAGCGATGCTTTTGATTTGGTTGATTGTAAATGCATGATTTGTTTACAATCACTAGGCGAAAGACTCTCATAAAAAAAAATAAAATCTGCATTACGTCTTTACTTAGCGACCATATTCAGCGAATTCAAGAACTCAATTTATTTTTTGGTTTTTCTGAATAGTTCAAATGACTCAATTTCCAACCATATGGTACAAAGAGAGTTACCATCTTATTAGGGATAATCCTCTTGGGCAGTGGTGACTCCAAGAGGTTGGGTGGAATTGAATTAGATTTCTCAATTGCTCTATGTGTAACAATATAGAATCAAAAACTTAGAACAATGTATGGTTGCCGACTAACAAGGAAAAGTTTTCTTTCATACTAGACTATTTCTGATCTACATTTTCTCTCCTGAAAGTCCTTACGAATTATCCCAATACTTCTTCATATTTCATAGTCTTCAGACAGGACTCATTGACTCTAGCAATAATCAGCTGCTTATCCTATCCAGCCTTCCAATTTTATCAAATCCTCAAAATTTTCTGAAATAATAAGGTCTCATTTCCTTCGAAAGTTGCCAAAGCAAGCACCTAAACCCAAACACTTGCAAGTATTTCAAAAATCTTCTAATTTTCATTTGAAATCGTCATTATTTCGGGAAAAGTGTTCATTTATTGAAGTACACGCTTTTTCGAAGGTATAATGAATTCTTCAAGCTATTTACATTCTCAACATTATGATATAAGCGGAATCCGCTTTTGACAATTAATTATACTCAATTCCCCACTTCTAATTATCAAAATGCAATTAATTATGGCTTTCTGCCAACAAGCAATAAACTTGCTTTCATGCTCGGTACTTTCTTATCAACAAATGTCTTCTTGAAACTCTGCTCAATCGCCTCGAGCAGCCTCCTTTTCTCGTTTTCGTTCAATTTTTCAATCTGATCTTTGTAATTCGGAGTTTGAAGTATGTAATTCTTGTAGTCTTCAACCGTTATGCAATTAAACGGCCCTGGCTGGTACCAACAATAATCTACCTCTAGCCCTGATTCCTCTACCAGTTTTATCAAATCTTCTCGCTTGCTCAGATAGAAATATGACCTCATCTCTTTTGAAGGCTTTAATGCAGGGATCTCTTTGGAAAGCTCCTCTATCACACCCGCTACATTCGAAATCATAGTGACTCTCTCGCTTGGACCCAGCACAGAGACGCCGAACCGCCTTCCTGGTTTTAGCACGCGTTTTAGCTCGTGTAGCATCTTCTTCGGGTCACCAGCAAGGTGAAGGCATAAATTAGCTATATAAGCATCGAACGACTCATCATGAAACTGAGAAAGGTCCTCGGCATTACCCACCTCATAAGTGATTTTGATGTGAGGTAGAGGAGGATATTTGTTGGAAAATGCTTTAGCGAGAGAGATCATGTCTTCAGAAATATCAATCGAGGTCAAACTACACTCATGCTCAACGATCTGAGAGAGATGGCGACTAAATAATCCGGACCCGCAGCCCAGCTCCAGGATTGTTTCGGGTTTTTCTTCAAAAAATTGAAGCATTGAGGCCAACGAAATAGCGAAGACCAGGCTATTTTTTTCAGACCTTTTACTATATGCATCAGCATAAGCGTCCCATGTTGCCGCGACTTCTTCTGCTGTGGGAATCATGTTTGAATTAGATTTTTGTTATGTTATTTGATTTATAACACATTTTTTATGGAGAGAAGCTTCATAAGTGTTACAATCGTTCTTCGCTGAATATTCTTCAGATCAAAAATTTATATCGCTCTAATTAACGTCGTCAAATTAAAAGTTGGCGTTGACGGGGCTAGTTTTTTAGAAATTGTTGAGGAATTGTTTCCATGCTATCTAAAAGCCATTCCATTTCATTATTTTTCTCTTTTTCTACTCGATGATCATTCACAAACCTCGCAAAATGAGCTGTTCGAAAAAGACAATTAGTCGTAAGAGATTAGAAAAATTCGATGATATGGTTAATTGCTCATAAAACTGGCCGATATCTAATTAAAAAAGAAAAAAACCTTTCGAGAGTTCGAGTTAGGCGCTACATTAATGGAAGATCAGTACATACTCTCTTACGAAAAATTCCGCATTTCCGTTGAACCTCCACTGCTTTCAATTTCCATTAACTACCATTAAGGATAGAGAAAGAAAAAAATTTCATTTGTTTGAATAGAATCAGGGTTTTAGCAGTTATTCTCGTTTTTTCGTGATAATTATCTTATTTATGTGTAAGTTAAACCATTCAATTAAGCTGGATACTCTGAACAAGATCAGCGCTACGTTAGTTAGCTTATCTACCAGTTTATGCTCTTAACCATTGCATCAGTTTATGGTTTTCTACCAACAAGGAGCAAGCCTTCATTCATACCTGGCTCTTTTTGATCAACAAAAGCTTCCTTTAGTCTCTTCCTTGCCGCTTCAAGCACTCTTTTTCGCTCTTCTTCATTCAGTTTTCCAATCAGATTTTTGAAGTTTGGAGTTTCAAGCAGGAAACTTTCGTAATCCTCGACCGTCATGCAATTGAACGAACTTCGCTGATACCAGCAATAATCTACTTCCAATCCCGCGTCTTCAATCAACTTGACTAAATCCTCTTTGTTACCCATATAAAAGAGTGACCTCATCTCTTTCTCTGGTTTTAAAGCAGGAATTTCTTCTGCGAGCTGCTTTAACAATGGTGGCAGAGCTGACAGCATAGTGACTTTTTCACTCGGGCCTAGGACAGAGACTCCAAATCTCTTCCCTTTTTTTAACACGCGTTTTAGCTCTTGTAGCATCTTCTTCGGATCACTAACGAGATGGAGGCAGAAATTGGCAATGTAAACGTCAACTGACTCATCAGCAATCTTCGAGAGATTCTCAGCATCTCCAGCCTCATAAGATACTTTGATGTTCGGCATAGATGGAAATTTTGTGGAGAACGATTTGGCACGAGCTATCATTTCCTCAGAGATGTCTATGGCTGTCAACTCGCATCCATGCTCGACGTTTTGAGCGAGATATCGACTGAACACTCCTGATCCGCAGGCGACCTCGAGGATTTTTGCTGGCTTTTCTTCAAAGATTTGAAGCATCGATGATAGAGAGATTGCAAAAGTAACATTGTTTCTCTCGTACCTTCTGCTGTACACATCGGACCACTCGTTCCAAGCAGCTTTAACGTCATCAGGTGAGGGAATCATTATAAATGAACGCAAAAATTCTCTGGGATATGAATTAATGAGTTTTTATTCAATTAATTTGTCAAACTCCTTTACGTTGTAAATAAGCGAGCAAAATATTCGTGAAGGAAGAAGCACTATGAAGAAGACCTTAGAAAAGTAATACTACGTTCCATAAGACTTAAAGGTAGATCTCTTTATTAGCAGGGTTCGATTGAGACAGTTTAGATTAAAATTTGAGGCCAACGAGGCAAAAAAATGATAAAGAGATATATAAATTGTTCGATTAACAGCATATATACTAAAATACAGCAAAGTGCAGAGTATGCCAGTCAGAATCAACGGGCAAATTCCAGAATGGAAGTGTAAATATCGAGAAAGACTCATTTTTGCTACAAAAAGGAGATTTAGTCAGTAGCTTCAATCTTAACCCCAGAAGTAGACGAAGTGGCTTGTTGGTTTTCAATTTCCATATTCTGTTTCTTATTCATCATCGCCTCCATTTTCAGCTTCAAATTTTCATAGAGCCAAGAGCCTTTTCTTGTCGATTTTTTAGAGTTGACCAGAGCATAGCATGTTCGGCACAACCCATCCGCAAAATGCTCATCGTGGCTACATTTCCATGGTTTAATGATCGCAGTGTCTTGTTTGACCATTTTCATGTTTTTCTTGCGTGGGACAAACTTATAGAGGTCATCGTTCTTCTTTTTGGAGATGCGCTTCGTGATGCTTTCAGTCTGCTGAAGCATGAGCGTCTGTCTCATGCGTCTTTCGAGTAAACTGGTTCGACCGTCGTCAGAGCTCTCGTCGTTGAGTCCCGAGCCATCAGGTTTGTTATTTCTCTCATATGATTCTTCGATGAGCTTATAAAGCGCAGTTTTTGATCTTGAGTAGGTTCTGGTGTATTTAAGCTTTTGGTTGTCCTCGACGGAAGAAGTCTCATGGTCACTGTGAGTTTCATGAGGCTTTTGGATCTCTTGAGTGAGCCTGGACTTAATACTCTCTTGGTAGAGCGAATAAGTGATCATTTCTTTCAAACAGGTTTGAAGTCCTTGCATAGCAAGCATTCCAACCATTTTCTTGCGGAGCTCGAGGACTTCGAGGCCTTGGAGGACCTCAGAAGCGTTTTGTTGACCGTAGATGTTGTTTGAGAGGGTAATAGCTGATTGCATTGTGTTTTCTATCGCGGATTTGGAATTAATTATAATCAACTGAACCAGTGTGCTAATATAAATCGTTAGATCATAAACGGGTAGCCTGGTCTGTGATTCCAGGAAAAAGTTTATTAAAATAAACTAACGTGTTTGCAATTTAATTGTAACGACTGTTTCTTGAGTCGGGAGGCTTTTGCTCGTTTCATTTCATCAGAATCATGGGATTCCAAGGGAATGAGCCCGTTAATTTGCGATTAATTTTATTTCGTCATAGAGACAAGGGGAGCCCTTTGGGTAAGCGAAGGTTTTTGGAAAATATAAAGGTGATATTAAAGCGAAAATTCCGCTAATCAAGATTCTGAATCTCCCATGTACGGCTGGAGGGATTATGCGTTGTTCGTTTGGAATTTTGATTTTAGAGTGGAGTTCTGAGGGAAAAATGTAGCAAGAATATAAGTCGTTTGAGCTTTTTAAATAAAATCCAGCACTGTCGGGTATTTGAGTCAAAAAAACGAACATTTAACAGAAATAAAAAAACCAGTGAAATCCAGAGATATTAATTGCTTTTCTGATCTGTACATAGCTTCACTTTCTCTTCCTAACAGCATCAATAATTTTAGAAAAAAAGCATAGTGGTCTTTAAGACTCTGGGTAGGAATATTATCGTGCTTTGAATTAACCAATCTTGAGATTTTCTGAAGATATGAATTTGATTTTACAGAAAATACTTGAGGAGGCATTCCTTCAAGACCATCTCTTGTTGTTAAAACAAAAGTGGCGGTCAAGCGAAAGTAAAAAGCCCATTCTAGAGGGAGCGAAAGCTTTATTTATCGAAGTTATAAATCTTTCACTGTATTCACTGGTAAAAGCCGTTTATATTTGATTACGAAACTGCGTAGATTCCGTTACTAAGCGAGATAGTGCTGATAAAATTAACAAGAGGAAACTTCCAATTCCCTCCAGCTCAGGTCTCTCATTAATAGCTCAAAAAAAGAAAAGAAAACTTTAATTACAGTTTTCGTTCTTCATGAGGAACAGCATGGTATTAAAATCGAAAATGAAAATGATCAACGATCTAAATATGGCTTCTCAAAACAGTTTTATAAAGGTAGGGTAATTTAATGAGAATTCTGAAATCTGGTCTTCAGTTTTCAGAATCTGAATGTCCTAATATGGTATCTTAATGCTACAATTGAAATTCTGTCGATTGAATAAATTGGTTTCAATATGTACTCTAATTCGTTATTTTTCATGAGGAGAGTGGACTCATTCTGAATTACTAAGGCATGATTTCTTCCAAAGGAAGGGGAAGGACTTTGTTGTTCCGACATTTTTAAAAATGTAACTTTTCCCTCCTTTTTCATATAAAGGGTCTTTCCACGTCAGTTTTAATTATCTGTGCGGTTTTTTTTTAAGAATCTCTTCGCAGGGCTTTTTATTCAGATTAAAAAACCTTATTTCTCATAATCTCAAATGCTTGTCGCGGAGTACCTTTTTAACTGAGATTCAATGTTGTATAAGAGATGTAGGTTTTAGAAGGTAAAGTCACATCATAATTCATCTTCAACGAAGAGTGAAGCTAATATAAAGCTAAGAATCGGATATTTTATTAGTAGCTTCATTATTGACTAGATTTATCTTCAAATAGCTTTCTTCTCTTCACTGAGTGAACTTACGATTATAGAACATTTCGATGTCTCAATCTGAGCAAATCTTCATTTAAGAAATCGAATGATAATTCTACTCTGCCATTGTAACAATATCGACAGCTTTCTTATCAAGAGCTTAAAAAACAAATCGAATTTCGTAACTAAGCATCATTTCTCTCAACACACCACAGATGTGGAGTTCGCTGACATCATTGCGGTTATTGTAACGTTTTCTAATCTTTGGATTCATCTACCTCTTAGTTAACAAAAAAGTTTTATTGGTGTTGCGTGAAGCAAGAATTATTCAGTTAGATGAGATGTAATGAAAATGTTCTGTGGGTACAATCAAAATCCATAGAAAATTTTTCACAAGAATAGTTCAAAACTGTATCAGAAAACTCTATCAATTAATCACTCTATTACTCTTTCATGATTGACCCACTAGAAATGCGTCCTTTGTTCCCAGCACACTCAAAACTTTCTCAACGTTTTCAATGAACTCAGCTTTCTCTTCCATCAACTCTCCTTTCACGTTGCTCACTATCATATGCAATTGAATCGGAATGTCATCGCTCTCAGGTTCTGGAGGCTCCGATTTCTTTTCCTCCTCAATTTCAATGTTATCTCTATCGTTCTTAATGAACTGGTTATAGCAATCGGTATCCACTCGGTCTTGTATCGCATCATAAGGATCATCGATATAAACCGTATCAAGATATTGATTTCTCCTCACTTCCTCAACTTCTTCTCTGGAGAGATTGAACCTGCTGAAGTTTGATCTTATACTGAAAGAGTACTCTCCCAATGTGATCGACTTGTAGATCACTATGGCATCGCTTCCTGGAGGGACTACCACTTCGAATGATTTGTTATTAGTAAACGGTGCACAGATTCTCAGGTTATTCCTCTCACCCATCGTCACGGTTTCTTTAAGCGTCGACCTGCCTTTATTCTGATAGTAGAAGTACACAAGCCCTAGCTCTGAACCCATAAGTCTCTTTATATTCGGCTCTTGAATGTTCGCATAATCTTTGCATCTGGCGTTCGGACTGTGAATCGCGAAGGACTTTAAGATGTTGCGTTCGATCTGGCAAAAGTTAGCATTGCCTATCCTTTCAAAGAACACAGGGTGCTGACTGTAAGCGCTGAGATGGAACTTTTTGTTATATTCCTGTGACCACATCACTTCCACGGTGACGATGTAGACTCCTCGGGTCAAAACCGACTCAATAACGACGTCTCTGTCACAGTTGCTCGTCCCAGCGACGTATCTCAGCCCTCCAGAAGTAATCTTGCCCACCATCATTCTCACGCTAGAGTAGGTGTAAGGCTCTCCAGGTCTCATGATAAACTTCCTGTCGTCATCTTGACTTGTTGAGAGGAAAATATGAGTCTTTCTTTCGATATTCAGTCTGACGACAGTACGACTTGGGTTTTCATAAGGAATATCGTCGTCTGGCTGCACGTTAAGATTCGTAGGCATGGGTTTCTCGTGTTCGAAACTAGCCGAAGTGTAGAAATAATCCTCGTGGAGTTTGCAAATACCAACTCCTTCGTAGAATTTAACAAAGTCGTTGACGCTCATCCAGAAAGTGCCGTCATCAGCCTTTTTAAACGTCTCGACCTGCTTGATAACGTCTTCCGTCCATTTGTCGGAGTCATCGCTCCAGTCGCCTTTCCACTCGAACTTGCCCCAAGGATTTCGAATTTCTATAATCCTTTCTCGAGACCCATCGCTTAAGGTGACCTCTCTCGCGTCTAAGATGGAATACGCATGGCCAGCAACGATACCCAATGGATTCTGTTCCTCGCGAATATTCGTGCTTTTAGTATAACACGTCAATAGATAGTTCTTTCTGTTACTTTCATCGATATAGTTCCAGATCTGATCTGCATCAGATGACTCAAGACAGTCATACGGCGCGCCAGTGAGATCTCTCAAGGCGAATTGAGGGAGCCCGCCTTCGATGATGTCGTAGCCACCGAACATTTTCGCATAGGCCTTTTCCAGCAGCAATACCCAGAGCTCATTCCCGTTGGATTTCGTGAAGGCTGGTAGACCGCTTGGCGAGCAAGGGATGAAATCGTCGAGTATGAAGCTTCTCCACTTCCCACTGTCGTTTAGCCAGACTGCGTAGCAGCCAGCATGATTAAATTCCTCAGTGATAAGCAACCGTTCGACAAGGAGAGGTCGCTCAGCCAGGACAGATAGACAGCAAAGGAAATAGCAATCGCCGAGGGCGCCTTGGCGAATATCATTAGGATCGATGCCTTGGAAGACCGAGATGCTCTTTGGATCCATGAATTCTGTTGCTCGTCTGAATGTGTAATTCTTCCAGCTGGCTGGACTTTTACCCATCTTGTTCAGGATCGTGTGATCTGGAGGGAACTCATCGTCTGTGAATTTCTCTCCGCTTGCAGTGAGATTTTTGATGATTTCCACATGACGGAATTGCTTGGCATATTTTTGGGCGATCTCAGCCTGAGTAACTGTTTTCTTCTTCCTTGGAGGGCGTGAGACGCCTCTCTTATTTGAGAGGTCCATCTGGAGGACGAGCTCTTCTCTGTTGTCGTTGCAGTTGACGCAACCCATTGCTGGAGTTATATATAAAGTAATAATTTTATTGATAAAACGAAGTGCTGAGTCTTTAAACAAAGACAACGCTCAATTTAGAAAGCATGAGATTTCCATTATAGATTAGCCTTCGAGAGCAAAGAATTAGCTGTTTCAATGTATGAGATAGTTAACTAGCTGAGTGCATGTATGTTCAGTGATATTTTTTTTAACCGATAGCTTGCATAACTTTGAAAAAGAAGAAGAATGTTATTGAAGTTGATAATAGTTTGGTTCTTTGGAAAGGTTTATGGAATAAAAATGCGGTTTCAGAGTTGATCTTTAATAATGTAGCATCATAGTGTCTTTGATAGAATCATGTACGTGAGAAATAAACGACAGCGCGCCTAAAACATTTCGAAAATTTTTAGAGAACGCATCGGCGTTTTCCTAAAAATTTTGGTAATTGCAAAGTCTTCCAAGTCATTTAATCCTTTTTTGTTAAACTTAACGAAACGTTCGGAGCTCGTGAGATTTGATCCAATCGTGAACAGCCATTCATCATTGGAAGGAAAATTTTTTGGCGTAGCTTAGCTATCGGCTGGTCTTTCTTAGAATTACATTAATATGAAACAACATTTGCTCTTATGCAACAATATTCGAGCAATGATAAAGGAATTGTAAACATCGGAGTAGCATTTCAGTTACCAAAATTTCAAAAAAGCTCTAGCCTTTCTATTTTCTTCTCAAGCTATCCCAATTACCAACTAGCATCCTCAAAATGAAGATAGCTTAATAACTGAATGGTAACTATGCTTCTAGCTGTCCCTTTTGTTGAAACTTTGGAAGCAGCTCTTCTTAAATGCATTTATTTAAGACAAAGGTTCAATCCAGTAAATTTAGATTCTACTTGGAATTACTACTCAAATAAAACTTACTGAGTCGCTCCATTAGAATCTGCGAGGGTTTCTATCTCTGACTGGCCGAAGGTTCAGTTGCTACTGTCTCTACCAAATCTTGCTAAACACGATATGATTGCAGAATCATCATCCTAATCGGTCGCTAGAACAAAGATATAATTTCTTAAAAATGGAAACTTATTCCCAAACCAAATTCCTTTCTGAGAGAGCACCTAAGCAGGCAGCTGAGATTTTCAATCTCGAGAGAACTGATTCTCTGAAAACGGCTGATGCTCCCGCTCAAGATTCCTCTCAGATTCACTTAAATACTTCATCTGCTGTCGCTACATCCAACACAGCAGCAAAAGACCCTTCCCTTCAAGACTCCCAAAACAGTGGCGCAAGTCCTGATGAACTAGATGTCAAAATTCCTGACCTCAGCTTGCCACCTTCTTATAATACTTTTCAAAATGATGTAGCACAAGCCCCAAAAAACTTCCGAGCTAATAAGAAATTGAAGCGAATCTGTTGCTGTACAGCAGTAATTTTGGTGGTGTTAGCGTGCGTAATCGGAACTAGCATGATAGCTTATGTAGAAAGGACCATGCCTGTGAAAGGGAAGGATGTGTCGAGATCAGCTTATCAGGGCTCAAATGATACCCAGAAAATTGGACAAGGCAAGAAGACCGTTGTAATTCAAGGAATTCCAAAAGATGACAACGTTGCCAAGAGTTCAAATACGAGTCCGACTGGAAATGATTCAAAAAATGCCAGTTTCAGTCAAATTGTTAACAATGAAACATCTAATAGCTCCGCGAGCAAGCCAGAGGCAATGATTACAGCTGATAAGAACTCCACAACGAACCCTGAAGAAAATAAGAGGAATATCACTGATGATAACTCTTCTGTTCCTTTTGATCTCAGAACATATCATCAGATTCCCCCTGTAACTAATAATACATCATCCCTTTCTGCTCCCGGTATGCATTCAGAGGAAAAGCCAAAGCCGCAAAAGGAATGGTGGTTTAAAAAATTGCAGAGAGGTTTCTTCCATTGAGATATATGAATTTTTTGAGTAATTAGAGCAAAACTGTGTTTGATTTTTATATGGAATGGGTTTAGATATGTAAAACTTTGTTAGCATTACGATTACAATGTAAATTAAGTTGAGATTTAGCTCGCTATAATTAACCTTAAAGCCTGAAAACTATATGTGTGTATTTTCTTAGGGTAACACCTGAGTCTTTAGATATTATTTCGTTAAGGAGAACTTACTCAGACGATAATGAGATCATTATTCAGCTCACTATGTTGTCCAGTTTGAGTCTTTCAATGATCAGTTTCTGGAATTTATTTAATGCTACTATTAAGCAGTAGTGAATAAAAATAAGGATAATTTTATAATATAGGAGCATTCTAAATGAAAAAAGAGAGAGCCCTTCAATATTTTTACTTCAGCTCAGGTCTGTTTTAAGGTAAGTTAGACACTTTGTACAGTTTCTCTTTCTATCTCTCTGAAAATTGCAACTTTCAGATCAGAAATTTTTCCTTAGAAAAAAATATCTGGTTTACTATATGCACTGCTTTGTAAGTCCTCCAAGCCTGATAAGGATATCATAATTGTAATTTTTTCTTCGATTTCTTCGATTTTGAAGACTCTTCTAGTTTCGCATTCATAAGGCTGATGCTACAATTAATTGATTATGAGATTTCTTCGGGTTTATGGCAAGGCTAACCTGCCGATTGGCAGTTTTTTGGTTGTTTTCTCTGAGATGACTGTTTATTTGTAGGCAGTCTCTAACTCTGGATTAATTCGAACCTGACAGAAAACGATGAATTAAAACTAGACAAGAAAATTTCTCAGTTCGAAGACTTTCCTCGAAAGCATGGAAAACCACATTGAAAAATGTAAATTGCAGCAGCATTTCTCTGTTGGAAGCTATTAATATGTTTTTTCTATTGGTTTTCTACTGATAGAGGTCTATTCAGTATCTTCGAAAAATAATTTCTGATTCGATATCCGCTAGAAATATTGTGTATTCAGTAAAGAAAACCTGCTCTTAAAGGATACGATATAGATATGAATCATATAATTGTTTTTAAAAATGAAAGATAAGTGTGAACCAGCTCTCCCTCAGACAGAAGGAAAGAAGGAACCGGATACTTTCAACACCTTAGAGAGAGCAGATTCTTTCAAGGATCTAGAGGTTTTGACACGTCAATCCTCTCTCTCACAAGTAGAATTGAACATAAAAGTTGATCAGAAAGCACCACAAACCAACCCTTGGTGGAAATTCCGAGGAAAAAAGCAGCGAATTTGCTGTTTCATTGCAATAGCATTAATCATTTCAACATGTATAGTCGTACCGATCGTTTTGACACGTGTTGCTCTCTCAAGAGGAATTAAGCAGCGTGAAATGATATCAAGTCCCTCAACGTCATTTCTTCCAATTGAAAATGAAAAGAGCTCATTTAAAGAGAATAATCCAGTTGTATTGCACGGTGATAAGAATATTACAGAGGATACATCTCTTAACCTTACTAGTCAATTATTGACAAATCAGACGATGAAAAATGAATCGCTACTTGGACCCCAACAAATTAGCAGCAATACAACACGTAATTCAACAGTTACTCCTCCTGGTAACACAACGAAGAATGATTCGGTTCCTGTAATTGTGGCTCCCGTCTCTACTCAAGAGACACCGAAAAATCCAACAACAACACCAACAACTTCATCCCCAACTCCACCAAAAGAAAATGCGTTTAAAAAGATCATTAATAGTGTTAAGAAGTTCTTTGGTTTTTGAGTACACTCATATTAGATACTTTAATTACTTGATTAATTATGACTTTCGAGTTTTTATATTATTGCGTTAATATGACATTTTTGAGAATTCATTGCTTAGTTTATCTTCGCAACAATGCTTACTCTTGCTAGTTTTTTAGATTTTCCTTTGCAGCAATATCAGTATTATTAGTGCAATTTGACTCCACTATTTTATGTTGTAGTTAATAACATCTTGGAGGCTATCAATTTTTCTAGCCATGTTTTTAATCTAACATACTTAGAGACTCTTCGTTGTGAGGTCTTTCACATGAGAAAAAATGCACATCATCTCAAACGATACTTTTCTCACAACTTTCGTATTTCCTGGGAAATAATATCATCAATCATTAGAAGCAGAAAATACCTAAATTGGGAGCCAGATTAAAGCAGTTAGGAGCTTAAAGTCTCTTATTCGATCGTGAAACAATCAAAGACGAAGCACAGCAGTAGCAGCACTTCCAGAGCTATAAACAGAATTGTCCATTACAGCTTTTCACTTAACGTATTGATCTGTTCATAATTGTTAGATTTTTCCAGATATAGTCGGATATCGATAATTCTAAAGAATTTTAGTACTGCTTTGTTTTGTAAATAGGTTTCTCAACTGTTCACTTGATACCCCTAATATATGAATTCTCTTCGGAAAATAATATCAAATTGAGATGTAAATACAACAATTATTCTAATTCATAGCTCAACGAGCCTCATTAAATAAAATAACTAACTACAAATGGACAAAGATCGCGATCGCTATAGTAATAAGCCAAAACTTATATCTTCTCCCAAATTTAGCATTGGAATGCTTGGCAGCTTTCTGGGTTTTTGTACTTTTGGACGTATTATTTCCAGTACCTCCCGTCTCACTTACATTAGCAATTTCAATCGATACCTTCACCGGAGCATAATTATAGGATACCTTTGCACACTTTCCGCTATCATCTAAATGATAACCATCTTCACACGCTGTGCATCTACTCGCTGTGCAATATTTGCACCCATTCGGACATCGAGCACAGCTGCTCGCATCCTGCGAGAGTCGATAGCCAGGCGAGCAAACACTACAGGTCGTTCGATCTTGACAAACACGACAATCTTTCACGCATTCCTCACAGCTTTGCGTCAGCGGATCGAGAAGAAATCCTTCAGGGCAACTAAGACAACCATTCTCTCCACAATGAAGGCAGTTTTTGTAGCGGCAACTGCAGGTTCCATTATGTTCCATTGTCCAGCCAATGAAGCATTTTCGACAAAAGATTTTCCCGTCAACGTCACTTGAAGCACAAGAGGCGCAACCTGTCGGGCAGCGGTACACGCACCTTCCGCTATAGTCAAATTGCCACCATGCAGCGCATTTAGAACATTCACCGTCTTTCTCACAGCTTAAACAAGCAGAGTCCCTGCAAGGGACACACCGATTCTCAAAACTATTCGAGTAATAGCCAGCCGCTTGAGGACAGTCCAAGGCGCATGAGTCGGTATCAGGACGATATAAGTTCTGTCCGCAGGAATTACAGTTGGTAGCAGACTCTATACAGCCATTTGTGCATGAGGCATCGCATTTTTTACATTGAAATGTATTCAAATCAACGTAGAATCTGAGCAAATCGCATACTAAGTCGCAGCTATTGCTTTGATTTGCATAGCCAGCAGCACATTGAATGCACCCTGCTTGGGTAGGCCCTCTGCAGCCGTTGCAAGCGATATCGCAGAGTTGGCAAGATGCTTTTTGAGTGTTATAATATTCGTTTTCTGCACATTTTACCCCAGGCGGAGACTTGGAGAGCACAGTGGCTACACTCATTGAGAAGAGTAGTAAAAGCGGATGCAACAAACTGACACGCATGGGAATAGTTTGTGTTGTAAAGAAGGGGGAATGCGAGGAGAATATTTTAAATTGTTGAACAATGCAATTAGTTTAAATCAAGTTTCTGTTAGAAATAAATTGAATTTCTTTATTGATTTTACTGACGATCATTACAAACTAAGAAGAAAGCTTTCGATTTCAAAAAATCGTCTGAGGTCATTCTTCTTTTAGAAGTGCTGAAGCATGCTTGCTAGTTGTTGCCAGTAGTCTTCTCAAAGCATTGACACACGTTTCATTCGAGAAATTTCCAATTTCCAATCATAAAAATGAACTCAACAAATCTTCTAGCAAAATTACGCTTAGCATTAAGTCAATAGCTCGTTTTAGCAAGGATGTTATCCAGAAACCTCTGATTACTGGAGGATAGCCCTCTATATAGCTCATTCATGAAATTGGAGGGGAAAAAATATCAATTCATAGCATAACGTGATAATTATCTGTCCAACTTCTCCAAACTGGCTCCCTTAGCTAAACTAGTTTAACGATTATCTCTCGTTTAGTCTGATCTCACTTAATTCTATCTAGCATATACCTATTAGCTTGCTAACTTGATCTACCGTCTCTAAACGTGTGATACAAATTAACTCTATTGTTCTCATTTTCTTCAGCGATCTCTCGAAAATAAGCTGGAATATGACCTCTCAGCAGCCAGTGACCCTAGGTAAACACCAAAACTACTTATCAAGTTCTCAATTGATGATGCATTTCTCACCATCATCAAAGAATTATTAAAAAAAAGAGCAAAAGTCAACTCATCCAAAGCATGCAGCACCTGCTGCCCAGCGAACTGAGCGCATGGAAGTCCAGCAAGACTTTTCCCGCTCATTTTTAAAAATCGAGTTTCCCAGACTAGGGATAACTCGCGACAATTAAAATTTCTCTAAATCATTGGCTGTAGAGTAATCTGGAATATTGAACTGTTCTAAAATTTGCAACATTCTCTATAAATTATTCCTTTAATATAAAGTATCTATTCGGAAAACTTCATAATTGTTCGAAAACCTAGCTTTAGAACGTTGTTTCCTCGGTTAATCACCAAATAAAATTCTCAGAAAAATAAAGCTCGAGCCAAAAATTAGAGCGTCCCTCCCCCCAAGTCATCAACCTCTTGGCTACCTATTGCCTGAAATATTATCTGCTTAAGTTACATAATGAGCTCGTAGATGCTAACGTTAAGCAATGTTACTTGCAATTAAGACCTTCCTACTGATTGATAATAACGTATATCTTGCAATTATTTTTTCTATGGAAGCTATATAGTTCTTTTTTTCAAGTTTTCTGCTGCCACATTAATGAGTGCTATAACGTGATAATGTAAGAACTCGAATCATTTTTTTCTAGATATGACAGCATGCAAGAAAATCAAAGTTGCTATGCATTGAAGGTATCAGAACAACGATCATGGAGCATTCTGTATACATTGATGAAAGAATCCCAGTGCCGAAGGACGACTGAGGAATATGGTGAACCTTTTCATATGAACAATTTAAACTATTATCTGAACATTTTATATTAAGAAGGGGTTCTAAGAAAACTTAAGAATGATTCTAATTAACAAAAACTTTGTTCAGAAATGAAAAATTCAATTTATTAAAAAATTAATCAACTTAGCTATTCTTTTATTCCCGTGTTAGTTCCCATGGAAACATCGACACTCAAGCAAAAGCTTGGTCAGAGCCGTGCTCTCGCCACGACACTCAAAAACCGCATCTTTATGCGTACCCTCTATCAGCTGATAGAAGTAATACGTTTCGGTGAAGTATTTTCGCTAACTCTATTTTCCTCAGGACCCATCAAATAATTCGATTATCGCTTGGGATGAAGGAGGAACTAAGGTTCTTGTGAAAGACCCGAAAAGTCTTGTAAAAAACATTCTTCCGAGGTTCGAAAGATGTGTCACACTCATTCACTTCTTCAGACGAGTAACTCTAAACTCGTTGAAAATTCCCTCATTAGACGCTGAATAGATGGAGGACTGCAGGTTTTATGAGACGATGGAGAGTGATCTAGGTGCAGACTATGTGTTTGAGCACTTATTTTTCACGAGAGATAAAAAACCCACTTTTGACATTGAACTCAAGAAACGGGTGAAAAAATCAGCTGAAGAGGAGGAGTTTATTCCGAATAAAAAAATCCATAAACCAGATGACCAAGAGGTAAGTTCGCAATCTCAGACGCAGTGTAATAATAACAATCATCATGAAAAGATTAAGCAAGACCTCCAGATTTTGATGAATTTTGAGCAAATGCTAACCGCACAGATAAATCACAGGATTCAGTTATTAAGAACCAAAATGTCCGAACTTGATTCAGATCTCCAGTTGTCAAAGTAAATTGCTTCACCTAACTCGTGAATAAGTATATTTTTCCATTAAAAGTCAAGTGAAGAAACTGGTTAATACCTTGCAAGCAGAGAGATTGCTGAATTCACCGTAGTACAACGTTATTTGATCACTAATTGCGGTTTTGGAGTTTTTCCGATAAAAGTTTGCTTTCCCACTCCCTTCGTGGCCTAAATCCTTGATAACCAACTTTTTCTTTATTGTTATCTTTTCATGCATATGCTATTTTACGTATTACTGCTTAAACTGGCTAAATTAGCTAAAGAAAGCTCGTATTAGTTGCGGTAGAGCGTTTTTAAGCCTAAAATATGGAGTATTAGAGATTTATATACTCTTGATGAATAGAAATCAAGAAACCAATTGAGTTTATCAAATCTCAGACAATATATAGGGATAGAATTGCGAATATGGTTAGTTTGATATGGGAGAGAGAAACTACAATCACTCATTTTTATGAAACTCTGAAAACTGTCAACTGCTATTTTCTGAGAATGGCCACTCATAGGATCACATCAACAAGCCAGACCGTTACTGATTTGAGTTAATTCAAAGATTTAAGGGGTTTTGAGAAAAGTTGAGAGTTAGGACTTAGGAGAGTGGATTGTCAGCTCCAAAGAAATAAAATTACTCGAATTTTAATTAAGTATTTTAAAAAGGTAGGAAAGCAATTAAACACCCAAATCGCTGTGCTTTCGAAACCTCTATTTGGTTTTAATACTTTGCTACAAGGAGTCGCTCTTCAGACGTCTCGCCGTGGAAATATAAAATATCCTTACCAAATAGCTTGAGACTGGGGTTGCTTGATTCTCAATTTTCATTTGTGATTAAGTTAAAGTGTTAAGCATACACCTTGCTGCATGGAAGTCTTTCTAAGAACAAATCATAGTTGTTAGATCCTTGAATAGGTACAAGCTGAAGGTAGTTTCAGTTGAAATTTGCCTTTGTAATGAGAATTGGAAATGCTTTGAGCCCATTGTATTGAGATGAAAGGCTCGACGTCTATCCACGAAAAATATCAATGGCAAATGCCATTGAGAGTGAAGTTGGTCTCGCAAGTTCGAATTATCGCAAATTGATGGGATGCTCTTTGATCTATGATTACATGCGGTCAAATTCAGAAAAAATTCCGAAAAGATTAGTCTTGAAGTGATCTGTTCCAAATGGTGAATCCAAAAAGTGTTCTGATGATTTTCCTTTCATCTTTCTTTTGAGTCACAGGTTAGAACAGTACGAAAGAGTTTTCGCTAGAAATGCCTAGCTCATTCGTCTTTTCCTCTTAGATTGGAATAATTTGTGAGAAAAAAAAAAAATAAAAAGAGAAGAAATTCTAACTGATACTATCCAAAGCATTGCCTCTCTAGTTTTATATATAGTTAATTGAGACGAGAAAGATATCAGGTTTGTTAAATGTAAGAAATATATCAATAAATGCAGTTTTATATTGATGAAGAAGGGTTCTCCCAGGCAAATCAGTTGTGAGAGATCACATATCTCTCACTAATATTGATAAACTATGGTCTTTCATTCACTTTCTCCTAGATTTCTAGCTTTTCAATGTTATTTTAATATGGAAGGCATTTCTTTAAGATTGTGAATTGAGCCAAGTTAATTTAATCAAAGACGTTTTAATCAAACCTGAAATAAATTATTTAAAAGTTGTCAGAAATTTCCTTGCTCTCGTAAATTGTCAATCACGTTATATGAGCCTATATGTGTTGTTTGACAAAGTTTTGGATTGCACGACTGATCCCAATTAATTTTTTGCCGTCGATATTTCTTGCTAGGCATGCAACATTCATTATAATGAGTTATCAGAACGGAATATTTGCCACTATATTCAGAATCCAGGACTTGATATCTCTCCCCAAATCTGACTAATGAATGAATAATGTGCCAGCTAAGAGATCCAACAATATGTTTCTAAAAGTTGGTTTTGATATAATTCCAAAAATTCAAGAGTTTCTGAAGCTGCTTGCAAATGATACTCCTTAAGCGACATTTATTCATCGAATTTCGGGGAAATTCATCTGCTTCCTTTTGTGAAATCACTATATATATATTTATTCTGGTGTATTCGAATGTTATATCAAATTAAGACTACACAGTTGTGCTTTAATCATTACGTTATATCATGAAGTTAACCAAATTACTCATAAATTAATATTGAAGCGCTAATCTATTTCTTCCAGAATTAAATCTTTGTTATTAATTACCAGTACTACACCAAATTGCTTGAGTGCTTCGTTAACATGTGTGTCTTCAATGAGTTTTTTGTCCTATAACATTACTCTTAAATAAATCACATGTTAATTAAATACCCGTATGCCTTCCGACATCCAGCAACCGTGCACTTATAATTTCTTACAATATCTTTTGCAAACCGTCGAAATTTTTTGGGTTTGTTTGAATCAGCCTTTTTCTTCTCAACTGCCTGAGTCTCAGCAGCCTCAAATTTCTTTTCTGTGCTAATAGCTTCAGCTTTATGTATTTTCTTACTGTTAAATAACAAGGCAGGGTTTAGCCCTATTTTAGTGTCCTGTTGCTAGAAGTTAAATATGCATTTTGTATCACAATAATGCAAAAAAAAAGATCTTACATCCCGATTGAATCCAATATCTAGAGGTTTTATTGGTGTTGACAGGATGGATTGCTCAACTAAAGGTGGTGTGAACCCCTGCATTAAGCTGATCCTTTGATTCATAAGGTCTTGGTACATTCTTTTATTAAGGTAGTTTTCCATTGCTATTGCTTGGAGATTTGAATAGCCTATCAAAACAGCAGTATCAGCACTGTAATATGAAAAGAGACCTGCTTACTCTGATTTAAATACGGCACCGGTGTGGGACTCGGAGTCAAGAGTCTAACGTCAGTTGCAAGCATTGGCGCCAACCCAGAAAGCAGGGATTTTGTCTTTAAAAACTCTTGATTGAGGAGTATTTCCCGTGGATTCATAACCTGGTTCATAGATCCTAACATGTTCATAGCTGGTTCCTGTGCCGTGAATTAGAATCTAAGAATCGATCTGTTAATTTTTATTTAAAGAATGAGATAGTATTTGTATGTTTAGAATTGAGATAGCTTTATTTGAGATAAAACAGGAAATAAATTTAGGAATTTCTTTCCAGAAACGGTCAAAACCTGTAACAAGACCCAAAAAAAGCGCTTTAATTCATTCTCAAAGCAATTTGGTTAATCTGGATCCTGACTGGTCATAGTTAGGTGTGATCGTCAGAGGAGTTCCTGAGGAGATTTGCTGGGAACAAAAGCTTGCTTTAAATTCTGAGCAACTGATTAATTTGACAAATAATCTTGAGTCATTATAATACTTTTGAATTTATGGATATAATAGAAAACAAAGAAATACATTAAATTCTTAGAATTTTTGATGAATTTTAAATAAAATATCCATATATTGATTTTTTATCGATTTTATCAAGGGAGTTTTTCATTTTCAGTCGTTAGCTCGAACAAACGCAAGAGAGAAATGGATCTTACACGGTAGCTTGCTCTGAAATAGCAATAGAAACCAATTCTATTCTTAAAATCCTCAGATTGGGCTGTAATCTTAAGTATTATTGCTCGAATGCTGTGATTTTATTAAATTTTAATAAAATTTGAGATTGTTTCATTTCGTATGTTTGATATTATTTGAGTATGAACTCCTGAAAAGTAAATTAATCTATTTTTATTATCGTTTTCTATTTTCTAAATCAATTTGAAATTTCAAAGTAAAGTGGCAAAGTATCCAAAAATGACTTTGCTATGAAATGATTTTTATCAATGAAAAAAAAGGTTTGGGAGATTGCGCATGAGAAGGGAAACTGGTTTAGTGATAAGGTAGATCCATTTGAAAGACGATAATGAAACTAAGATGTTTCATACTATCTAACAGGAAAACAAGGTAACAGACCCTCATTGTCCTCACAGAGACCAAGAAGGCTGGACCTGGTAGGTTATCGCGAATGACTGGTGCTAGAACTGTTTGGAATTAACTTCTGTTTTCGTTTTTTGGAAAGTCCTGTGAGAGTAGCAGTTTCGAGTGTTACACAGAGCAAAGCCGTGTATTTTGTATGTAAGTATAGAAAGAGTCTTCATTTAATAGCTAAGTCATGAAAATAGCTGCCAAATTCTTGTGATTCGTAGGGCTATAGGATTGAAAAGAGAATTGTTAGACCCTAAGAACAAATGTAAACCTTTGGGTTTGATGGCAATCTAACTGGAAAGACTAACAGAAATTCTTGAACGGATAAGTTGGTTTACAATCCGAAGATCGCTCTTCATATATCAAGGTGCCAGGGGCTTAATAAAAATCGGGAGAGAATTATACTAAATGAACTGTAAAACTGCTAGTTTTCTTACTTGTACAACATTGAAACGCGTAACCTTTGATCTAAAAGGTACGTGATTGGGTGTAATGCAACCAAGAATGTAGGGCCGTTAGCTTTTTCTCAGCATTAAGGTAAGTTATTGTCTAAGAATAAAATCTGATAACGTGACAGAATAATTATTTCTTTGTATGTTAAGTTACTTCACAGCTGTTATGATAAAAAATGACTGTGTTTTAAATTTTAAATCATTTCTCTTCACTTACTTGCATAAGATGGCAGAGGAATATTGACAATGGGTTTGTACCTATTATAAATTGGTTTCTCAGTAATTTCTTGCCATCTTGCACAGATTAATGGATGCTCTTTGTGAAGTCTTGTGCTTGGTTGAGATTAGAAAATTGGGTGTTGAGAGCTACTAAAAAGCACATCCTCCATAGCCTTAGATTCAAAGTCTAAAATATGTTTCTAATTGCTTTGCGATCTCTGTTAGATTTCGGAAATTATTGAACATTACTTTAGATTTTAGAAATTTATTTTCCGATTTTACATGCGAGTGTAGATAAAAGAAACCTATATGCTGAGCTGACTTTATGGATTCATACTAATGAGTGGTTTTCTATGCTCAACAGCATTTCCACAGCTTATATGAAAAATCAAAAAATTTGATGAGAGTGGGATTTGAACCCACGACGTTACCGACTGGTGCCTTAAACCAGCGCCTTAGACCACTCGGCCATCCCATCTCGTTACTTTACCACAGATGAGGGAGGAGGTTTATTCTCTAACAATCATCCTCAGTAGCTAAACAAAGAAAGTAATATCGCTCCATTTCCTTTCTTCTACAACAAGACAAAAAAAAATCTTAAATCGCACAGTGACACTAATCTTAAGCTCTTGAACTCTCAAACGTGTTTCCCATAAACCGGCTTAAAAGGAAAGCTGTTTACTCCATAATCCCCGCTGACAACCTCTGAACAAACACAGATGATAATTCAGAAAAAAAAAAATTAAAACTCTTGTTGTAGCAGTTCAATTTTATATAATTTCACTCATTGTCTCTCCCTGATGTTTAATAAAAATCAAGAACCGAACTCCAAACAAAATCCGGTTTCTTATCCATAAAATGATGCATTCAACTCTTCTAAAAAATTTAAAGCAACCCTTAACAGAAAAAAAAAAAATGAAAGCTCATATCTTAAAAATGTCGAAACTCGAAACTCCAGACAGCAAACTATTTTTCATCTTCTGAAGCCTCCTCCTGTCTAAATATTTTTCGCAACTTGACTGCAGTCAAGTTTCTCTTATAATCGTTCCATTTTTTCCTCACTGAAGGCCTCTCCATTGAAATATTCATGCCTGAGCTCGGAGTTTCGAATGCACCTTTCTCAGTATGCGGCGTTGGCAAATCGATGGCAGGCACATCGGAGACATCATTGCTTGTGCTGGGCTTCCCGTTCAGAATCTCTTCATATTTCTTCTCCGTATTCGGTCCTTGCGAAAACCGCTCTGTTTCCGACGGATTTAAAGTGATGCTTTTAGGCGAGTAGCTAGAAAGAAACTCAAGTCGCTTAAAGTCCATAACTGGTAAACTCCCTGAGAATTTCTCATAATGTCTCTTTTTGATATACTCTGTGGTGGAGTGGTAGATTGATTTCGCAGCTATTATTGCTTGGTATGAGAAAAGGACCCCAAACTGCAGGTTGATGAACACCACCAAAACCCACCCAAAAGCGAATTTGCCGGTGTCTGAAAGAAAACCGTACAAGTCATCGAAAGCCATGAATAAGATAATCAAAAGGTTGAGGATATGAACAAACTCCATTATTTTCATTATAACTTCGTGTTCTTCATTGGTATAGATCTTCTTCCTCATAATGATCGCAGTGTAGACGATTGAGATAGTCAGCACTGCAAATATCTGCCCTAGTGGGATCTGATTAAACACGACTATAGCAACCCCTACGAGGAAATACCGCGCGATGAGTGTAGTGCAATAAAAGCTTTTATTGAAGTCATGGACCAGCACTTTGAATTTATGCTGGAAGTAGCTGGAGCCGGAGGACGCGTATCTTCTTTTGATAGAAATATAGGTATAGACTATAAAAGCGGTCGTGAAAATAGAAAATATGATCGCCATGCCGAGCGATGCTTTCCCAAACACAGCGTGAGAGTTTCCGTACCCAAATTGAAGCGTGATGCCCATAGCGAGAGTAATTGTCGCGGAAACGAAGATCGAGATGATAGTATTCCACTCCAGGAGTTTTTTCACCGTTTCTATGGTTTTGTAAAAGCCGTTTGCTGTTTGCCGCGTCCGTTCCTTTATTTTCAACGCGGAGAAGACAACGAACCAGCAAAAGACGATTATCAGCAGAAACGAGAGAGCGGAGCCATAGAAGCTGAGGAAAGAGGACGGTTGCTCATAATAAGAGAATTTATTCAGAGAATCCGCCTCTTGTGAAGAGATATTCGAGGAATTCAGCGACAAGGTGAAGAAGTTCGGAAACGGAATGTCCCCGCCTTGGAATACGTCGAATACCACGAGGAGATTCGCAGGGTATTTAACATTCAGGTATTTCAAGTAGCTCACAAAGGAGATTATCAGCGCGTATTCGAAGTACCTGCTGGTGATGGCACCAGCGAGAATGAATGAAAGCAAGGTCAGAAATTCTACAGCCTGCGTTGTTCGGTATGTAAACGTACAGGCCGTGCGTAGTTTGCTTTCAGAAATGTTGTAAATTTCAAATTGGCTCACACAGGCTTGGTTCTGGAAATAATAGCCGTAGGAACAGGAGTTCACACAGGCAGCGTTTTGAAGGAAGGATTTTTCCGTGCAAGCGGTGCAGTTCGCTGAGGATCCAGAGCACTTCAAGCAGTTGGAATCACACTCGGTGCAGTTGGTCCCGTTTTGGAAGAAGCCTTCAGGACACGCGCTCACGCAGAATCCGTTAATGTAGAGGAGACCAGAGGTGCACTCGAGACATTGGTTGTCATAAGGACCTGAGCAAGTGCTACAACCAGAACCACATGCTCGGCATTTAGGGCTATTTGGTAGCTTGTAGTAACCGGTGGGGCAGTGAGAGTAGCAGTTTGTTCCTGCTAAAAATTGGCCTGGACCGCAGCTGGTGCACAGTGCGGGACTGATAATACACTCTTGACAGTTAGAATTGCAAAGACGACATTGACCGCCATTGTCATATTGCCCGCTTGGACAAGGCAAAAGGCAATATCCTCGGTTTACGATTTTAGGGGAGACGCAACTGGTACATGCACTGTCCCCGCCTGAGCTACAGGTTTTACAAGAAGAATCGCATTGGTGGCAGTTTGATCCGCTCTGATACAAGCCATCAGTATTGCATAGAGTGCATGTCTTGTTAACAGACGAATAAAAGAGAGTGGAAGAGCATGATAGACAATTGGTGCTTAATGGCCCATCGCAAGTAGCGCAGGTTGAGTCGCATGGCTGGCAAACAGAGGAGCTGTCGGGATACGTGCCGGGCGGGCATACCTTTGGGCATAACAGCTGTGTGTTATTCCAATAGATGAAATATCCCGGATTACAGCCCATACAGTCAGTATTACCCGGTCCGAGGCAAGTACTGCAAGAAGAATCGCATTGGAGGCATTTCTGAGCTTGATATCTGTTATCGAACGAGGTGCATGTGCCTTTGAGGCAGGAAAGGTCTGTGGAAATTGTGCCGAGGGTTAACGCACAGGAGCTCACGCAATTTGACCCAGACATCAGCCCTCCAGTGACCCAGTACTTAAAATACCGCAACTTTCCTGGAAAAGCGCATGAGGAACCGCCGATTTCGAGGATATCGCTGGCTGCTTCGGTATAGCTCGTAGATCCAAATTCGTTCGGATAGTTTGTCGTATCGACAGCGGAGTATATTATCGTACTGTTCACATAAACGACGCAAAATATTCCCGGCTGTAAATCTTTCAGATAGCAGCTCGCAGTAATATCGGAGAAATCGTAATTTTGTCCGATAACACTGCCACCTAATGTTGATAATGTAGTTCCATGTACAAAAACAAATTGGGAATCTTTAATTCCAAATCTATATCGATAAGTGGTGGTACTTTCCTTCCTTCCGAATATTTGGAAAAACTGGCATCCGCCTGGAAGAGACTGGCTAAGGTAGCTCATTCCAAAGGAAATGGTGAATATATAATGAGGAACGGTACTGTATCCCAAATTTACATCCGAAAACGAAAGAACAGTGTCCGTACTTGATGAAAAGTCTATAGAATACGTCTGGTAGTCCCAAACAGGTTGCCCAGGGCTGTTCGAGAGCGTGACGGATACAGCTGGCGACACTTGGTTTTCGATAGTTTGATTGTATCTTAAGTCAAAAACCAACCAGAGGACTGGTTTTAAGTTATCTCCATGGATGAGAAAGGCCTCAGTTTCTTTAGTATACAAATTTGAATAGAGTATAACGTTAGCAATCACTGCATGAGGCATGTTTAACGTCCCATCGCCTCCGACTTGAAGCCTCGTCCTTGAGTCAAAGCGCCAATTCACTGAACTATTAAATGAGACTGGGAAAGTTTCTTTGGGTGTCGCATAGGCAGCCATTTCGTAAGTGAAGTGATAAAATCTCATGTCAAGGTAATCTAATCCGATAGAAGTAAATACCCATGATCCTGTGGTTGCAGGTTCACCAGCAATTTGATATGGGTTTGACGTGGAGAGCATTGTGGTTGCTTGGAATGCTGGTCCAGCTATTTGAGTGACCTTTATGCGGTTTGAATCTACCGAAGTGGAACTGGCTGGGTCTAGAGTGAGTCGCAGGATTGTGTTTCCTTGATTACTGACGTTCATGATAGTCCAGAAGCTGATTGTCAAGAGAGGACTGGCGCTAGAGGTAAGATCGCTGGGAAGAGCAGGATTGCTGCTGAAAGTGAATGAATCCATTGTGTTTTCGTATGTTTTCTGGGAGACCAATTGCACAGAGGTGCAAAAACTCCCTGAAATTACGGCGAATTCAAAAAGGAAAAGTGCTACAAAGAAAAGAGACATTCTCATGTTATGCTGATGAGACATTTGGGAAACGTGCTCTTAGTGAATAATTTGTTAAAATTTCCGAAGGTATTAATTAATGATTAATTTTCATTATTGGATAGAGGAATATTTTATTGAAGAACAATTGGTAATCTGGTGTAATAGGTGTAAAGCCTTCAATTCATCTGACTGTCATCAGATAATGGCTGCAGTAAGATTGAATTTCGCTCTGTCGAAAATTGGAGAGCTTGAAGACATAGCGGAATTTTAATGTGAAAATTAAGAGTTTTTTAGGTATGAATAGCAAAGATTTATGTTGCGACTATCACAAACTGCTGTAGTTATCGTCTTCGTGAGATAACTGATGAATTTTTCTCTAATTCTTATGTATCTATTTTCTTCATTCCTGTAAGCCTAATCGAAGAGCACTCATTCGCCAATAGCTGCGATGAACCGAGGGCGTGGTGCTTCCACAATATTGGAAACAAAGTGGTATTGCGTTGGTTTTTTTTTTTGGAAAATCTCACTATTAGATTGTAGTTAAAGTTCAAAAGAACAATTCCTAATCAGGCAAATTAATTTGCTCGAAGAATTTTCAATAAGTATAAAACTTGAAAAATTTACTTGAATAGCAAATTCTTATTTATCAGTTTTGAATGTTTAAAGCTGGGAAGGAACATGAGGAATATATTAACTTTACTTGAGAATCGTTAGAAAAAGCTCAATTACTTCAGTCAATTAATACTCCTCAATCCAATAAGCAGCTTCGTAAGACCTCTGAAGTTAATCATATATTCATTCTCTATAAGGTAGAGAAATCTCTGCGGCTTCCTCATAATAGCCATCTTACTTTTTTTTTTGCTGCTTGCTCTTGGATCATAACGAGATTTCTATATTCATAAACCACTTAGCAAGCAAATAGAAAACTCTATAATTTGTCGTAATACTACCTTTCATCTCTTATTCAATCCCATTTTCCTTGGTAAAATACACTACACTATCACTATTTTCATTTACTCGTTACAAAGAGAGTGAGGGTTTCGTTTCTTTTTACTCAAGAAAAGGAATTTCAGCTCAAATCACAAATAATAGTTTAAATAAATTTTCGAATCCAATACTTCCATCTTCCATGCTCTCACAGGTAAGCGACATTGTGAAAATTGAAATCACTCCCAAAATCAAATCTACGCATTCTGATTTCAAACTCCTTGAAGTCTCAAGCTATTGCAAGACCTATAAAGCTAAACTCCGCGAGACAGACGAGTTTCAAATAATTCGAGTCTTGAACACCACCTCTGAGCTCTATGCCCAAGCCCCAAACACGGTCTCGACTATTTTTCTCCAGCAAATGCTCCATCTCTGCCTCCGAGACCGAGAACTACTTCTAATTGAGCATACTAACTTCCACGATGGCCGACTCGCGTACGTTACCAAATTATGCGAGCCTTTATCTAGCGTCCTGGAATCTCAAGCTGAAGATCCTCTTGTAAATATCAATATAGAGAAACTAATCGAGGGTCTCGCTAAGGATCTTAATTTTCTCCACGAAAAACTGAGGATCGGTGAACTGAATCTCACCTTGGATAAAATCCATCGAGTCTGTGGGAGCGAAGAGGTGTTTCTAAGCGATTGGCTGGACATCTCGGAACCGAAAACAAAGCCTGAAAAAGAGATAGACCAGTCTGTTGCACCTTATGACTCACACATGATAACAGCAAATGAGCTCTTTAACATAGGAAAGTTGATCTTGCAAGTGACTGGGATTGATACTGAAGAGGTGTCTGATCTTCCTAAAATAAAAAGCGCTCCGGTCTATAATAGTGTGTTGGATAGTGTAATGAAGATGTTTGCTGGTCGAGGACAGCCTGAATCAGTCAGAAAAGCAGTTAATAAGATGCTACAAAAAGATATTGCAGCTCGAGGAAACTTTAATGATTATCTTCGCGAGATGAACACTGAGCTGAAAACGAGTAAATACAAGGAGGAGTTGAAAATTTCAGGAGGGCTGAAAAGTCTCAAATCCACGCTCGAAGTTATAAAAGGCAAGGTTAATTTCTTGGAATTCTGGATAAAAGTGATGTATTGTAGATTTGGAAAGTAACGCTCAGTGCAAGGTGGCTTGGTGTTCACTCAGGGCAAATAAAATCGATCTTTATGATTTAAAAGGGAAAAATACGGTGGGATCGTTTCAAGGAGTGGAACTAATGTCAGGTAAATTACATAAGGGGTATGCCATCTACAATGGAATATCGTTATTTAGGGGAGAATTATACTTATGTGGACAGTATGATAGACACTGAACTGCTTTTTTCGGTGCATCATTATGGAGAAGAGGCGAATTTCGAAGTGTTCTCGACAGCTGGCCTTGTCCAAAAGAAATACATCTTTGAGGGTGTTCAAGGCGAAGGAGGTAGTCCAGTTTTCTTGAATATTTTCTTAAAATATTGCCATAAGACACGGGCAAAGGAGATATTACTTGCAACAGTAAAAGGAAGTTCGCAGCGTTCATTCCCGTTGAGGATGCGGTTGAATATCATCTCTTTGATTGCTCGACAATGAGAATAAAGAAAAAGGCGGCATGGCAGCCGAAGCATCAAGGTAACTGCGAAAGTGTAAGCCAAGTTTATGTAAATAATCTTCAAATAGGTTGTATTGAAAGCTTGACTTTTGATGCTGAAGGGAAATTAATCGCTAGTCTGGATCAAGGAGGCGCATTGATCGTCTCAACGGTGGATACGGACGAATTGGTTACGAAGACTGAATTTAAAAAAGTCGGATCATGTAAAATAGCAATACTCTCTATTCATTTATCAAATCTACCAAAAACTAGTGTGGCCTTCACGTTGCAGATGGAGTCCCATTTTCGGAAGCATGACAATCGCTCTCAAACACAATCAGAATCAGCTAACCCTTTTTGATGTAGAAAAGGAGTGCTTGATATGGTCCGATCCTCTTATCTTTGAGAAAGGTCAGTCCTTCCTTGCTCTCTATAATTATAATTTGATGAAATTTGGCAAATAAATTAGATCCTATTTGGATTGATTGGAGATGCGATGGGGATTTGATTGCATGTGGAGGCTATGATGCTAACATTAGAGTTTGTGATATCCGTCAGAAGAAAATAATCAAAACTTATTCAGATTTCCATTTAGGTGAGGAGAAAAGCTCAATATTTAGCTTACTGTGTTGTAGATGAGGTTTGCTCTGTGAGATGGAACCACGATGGAAGCCTTCTGGCGACATGCTCATCTGACAAAACTATTAACGTGATTGATTTTAACTCGGATGCAGCCGTTTACACAGGAAAAACCTCAGATAGCAGTAATCATTTTTTTATTATTAGATGATGGACTTATGAATTTCTTAGATCCAGCAAGCTCCATTTGCTTTGTTGAAAATCAATAAGCAGAAGAAAACTTATGCAAAGTGTTATTATTAACATTGTAAAAAATTATGAGTGTTATTCTTAGTGGCCAAGGCCAAGGTGTATATTTTAAAAAAATTATTACAAACAAAGAAGTCCTAAGAATCTTATGTTTTATGTCTTAATCACGATGGATGAAGTCATCATTTATCTTTATCCGAAAATTTATTCTCATTTGCCGAGACATAATCTAACAAAGCATCTTTTTACAAGAATTTAATTCTCAAGGGATCACATGGAAAATGATTAGCAAGTCTTACTCTTAATGAAGTTACAAAGTCAGAGGGAATCAAAAGCAACATTTTTCGAAAATATCATTCAAGAGAGATTAGAAAATGATAAGTATCAAGACTTAATTCAACGTAATAAATTTCTGGGATCTGACCCTTTTCAACAAATGATCTCACTCCATTCCCAGAGCAACTTCTGAACTGAAACCAGCCCACCGTTGACTGTCCTAGAACTCCGCAATGAGAATCTTTACCCTTTAGTTTTGTCACGATCGAGTAGTTAGTCCCAGCTTCGATCAAGACCGGTTTATTCAATTTCACTTTACAAATTTCTCCTGATTGAGAGTCAATACTCACATCAATTTTGGCAAGAGACCTTTCAGAAATAGAATTTGCATTTACAATCTCCACGGAGCCTTCAAGTTTGTTCTGGCCTTTCGGACCGTAAATTCCAACGCCTACAATCAGTATAGTCCTCGAAGTGCTGAAAGAAATACAGTCCGTGATCAATTCATTTGGGAAATAATGTAAATCGTCCCAATAGCCAATCTCTTTAAATCTATTTACACTAGCTTCCTGAAATTCCTTCAGGCTCTTGATTAGTTCTCCGTCGATTTTCAATACATTTTCTTGCTCAATTTTCTTTGCAAGGAACTGGACCAAAGCCAAACGCCGTTTTTTATCGTTGTCCATCATAAAACTCAGTAACACTTTCAAAGGAACCGAACCATGCATTTGGGAGAGGAGATCCAGAACTAATTTGTTTCTAACAGCTTCATGTTCCTCAATCGCGAGCTGATCGACCATTTCGGATGAAAAGTCGCTTTGAACCTTGAGCACCGTCATTCCAATATCATACAGTTCGTCTGCGCTAGCAGTAGAAAACAAGGCTGTAGATTCATCTTTTTTTTCTTCTTCTTCGATTTGCGGTGATTCTGGGGCAGGGCCTTGGAGAATGCCAGGCCAGTTGCTTAGGAAATAGCAGTTGGAATTCTCAATATGATGAATGTTTTCGGCTTTAAAGCTGATTCGATCTCGTATCTTCAGTTTTGTATGCACGAACGAGAGTTCCGATATGAGGTCACTCACCAGCTTCTCGCTATTGAGAGGCTCTTTTCTTGATTCGGATAGAAGTGAACTTTTTCGAGTAACGTAGCCGATTATTTGTTCATCATAAGAAAAATCTTCAATTCGAACAGCTGAAGGATGGATCGAGCATAATCGGAGCAATTCTTGAATGAACATGGTGGTTGCAATGTTAGGATCAGCTTTGTAGAATTGTGATTCCTTGTCCAATATTTTGATATGAAATTTCTCTTTAGTTGTTCGACAAGCCCCTTCATAGACTTTGCAGTATCCTGTTACAGATAGTGGCTTGACGTCGGCGTACTGATTAGTAATTTTGGTAGGGAGAGGTTTCTGATTCGACTTGAACATCTCTTGAATTGATACAGAAATTAAATTGCATGAGATAATCTTGAGTGAAGCGAAATAACTTGATCCACACCCTAGAACTCGTGGCTGCAGACATCAGAAGCAATTACATTTCGTGGATCTAATGGAAATGATATCGATGATTTTGCCAGGGTATTAGGTATTAGATTAATTTCGCTGAAGGATCCACAACATTGTCATCGAGAATTTTGTCATCCCAAATTGATTCGAATTTTATCTTTGAAGAAGATGAAATACTTTTGCTAATTGATTCCTTATCCAATAGAAGAAACGTTGTTGGAGCTGCTTGGCTGAGAAGATTTAGAACTCAGCTAGAAACTTCTAACGTAAAATTGCTTGGAAACAAAACTGCCAAATTAGAACAGAAAAAGTAGATAGCTCTCTGAAAAGAGTGAGATTTTGTTCATTTTTCAAATTTACCTGTACACATGGCAATAATTTTCTGCATGATGCTCTCCAGTAGGAAAATAAGTCCTTTATCTAAAGTATCTAATAATACGAGTTTGAGACATAAACAAATGATCCCTTAAAGAAAATGAAATCCTGGCGGTCTCATCATTACCATTTCTGTACTACTGAACTCTCAGAAATTAACATAAGGATTTTCATACCATTAAAACATAGACAGAACCGCCCGCTATGAAGAAATTCAGGAACATGATTACAAGCCCACTCAGTTCAAAATTTTTAAAGTTAAATTTTGTTTGCTAATTTCTTTTGTTCAACCAAATGTTCACAGAGAATAAATGACACGTAATCTTTTAATTAAGAATTAAAAAATTCTCAAAAGTGGTTCTGAAAATAAGAAAACAACTAAGGCCAGATCGAAATGATTGAACATACACCTTTTCTATCCACGCAAACGAAGGACTGAAAATTTTGACTTGGTAGAGAAAAGGAGATCCCTAAGGCACAGAACAGATAATGAACCAAAAGAAAAGAACTACCATTTAAAACATTTTGAAAAGTGCAAGGGTCTTAAGGCCTACCTACAAAAGCTTCCACGGCCCGATAAACAATTAAAAAGACTGACCGCTCACTGACTATTTCATTTAATTTAGTTCAAATTTAATTGAAGGATTTATATAAAATTCTTATTTCAAATATCACATTAAAATCCCTTTTGTTTTGATTCATGGAACCATCAAAAAAGTGTTAACTAATCAATGAATAATTTGAAAAACCCTTCCAATAAAAATTATTAATTCTTCCAAATCCTTCCAAAACGTCCAATCCTTCACATAACCTTCCTTTTGCCATCACTTCCCAGTGTGTGTGTGAAAAATAACCGAGCAGGTTTCATCTATTGCAATATTGTTACTTCAAAATTGTTCTAATCCTTAATTTATTTCTTATTCTTCGAACAATTCATCGCCGATAACAACAAAATTAATTTCAGTGCCCAAAATTACAAAAAGTTCGCAGCACAGTGCAAATGCCTTAATGAAGTATTTAAATTTTTCGAAAATAGACTTATATAATTAATTTTCATCTTTCTTCGATTCTCATCTTCTTGTAAGTGCCATGTTAGCAAACACACCTTCTGCCTCTCTCTTAAAGTTTGAAGACTACCGAACGCCTCGGTAAGCAGTTTACCATTCATTTTACTTATTCCTCTTTGCAGATTTAGTTCTGAACATGACCTGACTATGAGCACAGAGTGCAAAACTCCAACCCAAGCAAATCCCAAAATTGACTACATAGAAGAACATTTTGACCAAAACCCTAACAGAACCGATGTGAAAAAAGAGCTCTGTATTTTGCTGGAGAATGTCTTTTTTGTAGTTGACAGGAAAGCTAAAGCTCTTCAGTCGAGTTTACGCCTTAGATCATCTGCAACTGAATTCATCCAACAAGCTTCAGAAAACTTCAAAATAACCATTCTCACTACAAAAAATAAACAGGTACGATTTCGCGTTCACAAATGGTCTAATTCTCTTTTTAGTTTGCTAAAGAGACATTACTGAGCCTCCGAATAGAACATTTAGTTTACAGAATTTTTGCTGTTGATCCCGAACGATGTGAAGAGACCAAATTTCTTACAGAAGGTCAGGCTTGGGAAAATTCACGTGTACCTTTAGATTCAGACAGTTTATTTCTCACGGTAACTTTGTTTGTTGGAGAGCTTCTTTTTTGACTAATCTCATCATTGATAGGCCAAAGACTCTTGTAACTATTTTTTTGAGCCCGCCCGGATGATCACGCTAGATCCTTATTATAAAAATGATGTGGATAGCAGTTTACTGGATTTGATTCCATTCCTGAATTATTATGCTCAGCTGGAGAAACCTTCATTATCTGTAGACGATTTACGAGAATGTTTCGAGCGAGAAAAAGATTGGCAGAAATATTTCAATAACTCTGAATCTACTTTGACAGATGGTAATGATGAGAGCTGCTTGCTTTCTGAAATGATGGGAACGCTGAAAATTACGGAATGCTCTGTGAAAACGAAACTAAAATTAAAATGAAAATATGTTTATATCAATTTTAATTTGTTAATTTTATCATTCTTACCTTTTTCTTTGAATTTTGTAATTTTATTTGAGTTGCTCTCTTTTTAAAAGAGCCCTTTCTGTTTCAAAGAGATGTCGAAATATGGCATATTTACATCCAAATGTTTAGATACACCTTGACCTCATTTTCAGCAATCACAACTGTATCGTCAAATGCATTTTATCTTGATTAAAATTGAAAAAGCACAATAATTCCCTCAACTCTAACAACCAAAGCGATTATTCTTTTTGAGTCAGTAACGGAACTGCTGCAAAGATAACTTCAACAGCATATTCTAGCCTTGGTTTCTCAATAATTCCCTCTAAATCTTGAAAAGAATAGCGGTGTTAATACTCCCATTCTAATCATTTTTTCCCTCTCTCTCTAAAAACGTCATCATCAGCTTTTCCCTACATTTTCTCGCGTTGTCAGTTTCAAATATCTTTTTATTTACCTTTACCTTTCAAAATTCTCCATTACCAATTCTTTTTTGGCATAATAAAGAATCATCAAGCCGCGCCAAATAAATAAATTAAAGTTCTGCATTTTTTAATCAAAATCCACAATGCAGTTTAACAACATCTTTCAACTCGATTTCAACGAAGCGGACTTTTTACGCTACGTGTCTACAGCCTCCACGATACTTTCTACCGCTACGGTACTCTTCATCCTCCCAACATACTACTTTCTTCGGAAAAGAGTCATGAATTTCTTCTGGGAGTTAGAAATGCTCGTCATTATCGCCTATCTTCCTCTTCTCGCAACATCATTTAACCTCGCACCAGCTCATAGTGTGCTATGCAGCGTATTCGGAGCTCTTAGAGTTTATTCCAGCATCTCAATTCTCTATTGGCAAGCCATGTTCGTGCGCACAGTGCAAACTACCGTGAAGAAAAACCTTGGAGAGGGAGACCTTCAACCTTGGAAAATGGGTTATTTGTCTATCGCGCTCGTGCCTGGTATAATCAGCGCGATTATGCCTTTTACAGGAGGCGGATATGTCTCTGTGTACAACTACTGCTGGATTGATCTAAAAAACGATGTTTATACTGATTGGTTCGTATTTCTAACGTTTTATATGGCACCGAAACTCATTGGAGTTGTGGTTGTCATAGCGTTTACAATAGACATTATCCGATACCTGAAACGCTATGTGGTGCATAAAACCTCCATGGACTTTCGACTGATATTGATTTATGTGATAGTTTGTGTTTTATTCAACCCAATTGACATTTCAGTGAGGATTTACGCGACGGTTGCTGAAAGAAACGTTCCCTTCTGGCTGGGTTTTATGCAAATATCCTTAAGGCAGTTACAAGGATTTTTTTATTGTTTGGTGTTTCTGTTAAGTCCGAATTTTAGGAAAGAGGTATGGAACATGTTTACTAGAAAGAAAGCGAATAAAGTCCCTGATCCTAACGGCGGTGCTGCTAAAGATAAAGATGCGCCAGAGGAGGTGAGTATGGTTGAGGAAGAGACAATGATGATTTGTGATATTTTCAAAATTGAAGGCACTCGCAGCGATTACCATGCTTTCCATTAAATATAATGCGTTTTTCATGTATGATCTGAAACTGTATTTGTATTAAACTTTGACATCAATAAAACGTTTTAAGATGATCAAATTTTGTTGTTTTTTTGGAACTGCTAAGGAGATGATAGGATAAGAGCGCTTCATTGCAGAAAAATATCAAAGCGACCGCTAGTGAAGCAGTTATTTCGAAGAACAGATATTTCTTGTATTTTGCAGGGTTTTTTCCTCTAAATTTGATTTGAGCTTCTGAAATTGAGAACATCTCAATTGTTACTTTTCAAAGATAATATAAATGAAGTCAATACATTGCTCTTGAGAAAATTCATGAGATGCAGCGTCATATATTTACCTAGATGCAACTTCTTCATATACTTCCTTGGTAAGAGATGTATTTATTACAAAATTCAGTAAATAGCAGGGAAAAAATTACTAACTTAACTTACAAACAACTTAACCTAGGAAATTTCGAAATTTCCTCCTCCTTCATAACTGATACCCTTTGCTTGATCTATCGGCACCACTCTTCGTTACTTGTTGCAGGCTGTGCTGACTTCGATACGCTTGATATTGTTTCTTTTCATCACTGTTGATTTCGTAGGTTCACGCGAATTGGCTTTTTTAGAGAGTAAATTGAATTTAAAACTTTTGAAATCTTTCAAGTGGCTGTTTGTATATTGGTTTGAGCTAGAGATGATCTCTTGATCATAAAGCGAATTATTTTTTGAGCTTTCATCCTCGACTATATCAAATCTAGTAAAACCTGATGGCCTTGGGAATGCATTTATCAATAATCCAGAGTGCATAGGAGAATGTATTGGAGATCGCACATTGATGATGTGGTAACCATTTTTCTTGGAAGTCAACTGATCAAAGCTCGTCATCCCTTTATCTTCACTTCTGTCTGCAGAAGTCATATGTCCAGGTGAATGCAGTGGTAGCTTAATCGGTGTTATAGGTTTCTTGGTGACCAATTGTGGAAGGGTTGAACTTTCAGTCTTTAGTTTTGAACTTGTAAATTCGAAAATCGCAGATTTTGTGAGATAATGGGACGCTATATCCTCAGCCATTCGAGGAGTCACAATGATATGGATATTCTTGTTTTGAGGAACAAATTTTGAAAGGCTGTCACTGAGATTTGAAACTAACTTTAAGCTTTCTCTTTTTCTTTTCTTGAAACCAATTTTGAGACCACCATGATACGATTTCGGTTTTTTTAAAGAAGAAGATTGATTCATCGGCTCCGTCAAGGCTCTAGCCGAATCCTGCTTAAACAAGTTCATGAGGATTGATTTTTCTTTCTTTTTTTCTGCCATTGCATTCAAAATTAGTTCCATATTTAATTGCGAAAACGAACGATCTTTTTTCGTTTTGCTTGGTCTTTTGGTTTTCGGTGTCCCTATCTCTTTAAATTCCGAATCATCCGCTTCAAATGCATGTAGCATCGCAATCTTCGCTCGTAAGGGAATCTCGATCTTGCTGAAAGCGCATGTGTAACCCTTGACGATTATCTTTCTGCTCTTTTTGATCATATGCTGCGAAATAAGCGCCATTGAAGCCACCTGCGAGTTCATCGCTCCCACCAACTCTTTTTCTCTCTTTCCTCTAATTTCAAGGTCGTAGAAATTGAAACACTGACTCTTCGTAAAGCATTTCTTTTGCAAATACGAGATAAACATGATTAAACACCCCATACCTAGGAGCAGACAATAGGCTATCCAGAGGCCATAGACGTCATTTATCGTAATTCTTGAAGAGTCCAAAGCAGCATTGAAGCATTTCTGCGGGACCTGAGTAGCTGCTGTTTCCGCGAGGCGTTGCTCCTGGCTTTTCATTGCAAATGCGTTCATAAGGCCGATATCTATTTTCTGTCTCATTTCTTCCGTTGCCCACTTGCTCCAAAGGATTCCGTAGCTCGTGATAAGAATGTCGCTCATAACCATTGTAAATCGGCAATCAGTTTTTGCCATGCCTTCTATGACAGCAGTTTCGAATAAAAAATACTTTACATCTTGTCTGAGAAAAGTCCATATAAAATCATCAACCACTGCCAATTGGATAGGCTCCTCCAATTCCACTGTTCTCGCACCAAGCATGTCAGTATAGCTCATATATACCGGGTCAGTAACCACTTGAAGACCTCTGAGATCAGACACCTTTTGAATTCCTCCGCTTGTTTGTCGGAGAGAGATAATAGTCGTCATTTGAGAGGTATAGAAAGTAATGATCACCGCGCAATAGATTTGGAAAAAGAATTCGATTAGTCGGGCTTCAGGGACGAGAAATTTGAGAAAATCCAGTTTAAAGTAGTACATGACAAAGTGATAAATGTAGTTAAGAATATTTTGATCTCTGCTCTGAAAGATCCAAACGATAATCCCGAACAGAATTGGCATTGAGAGCATAACGGCATAGAGCGTTGGTTCAAACGGCTGTATAAAAAACCAAGATTCAAAGCCAGTCGTGACGTCTTTTTGCATCAAGCCAATGCCGTATCCAACGCGTAAGGTTTCTTGAGAGTAAGGGTATCCGGCTCTTATATCAGCTGCGTTGATAGGAAGACCGAGGAAAACGCCAAGGACGTTGTCATCTTCGGTTGCAGCGTAGGTGTAATCGGTGGAATCCGGCCAAGGCATGCATTTAAAAACAAAATCAACGCCTTCGACATAACCTGAGAGATTGAAAGCGTCTCTCACGGCACTAAACTCAACTCCACCGAATTTATCCGGATTAAGGGTATCTTCGAGATCGCACAGGTCAAACCAAGCGTAAGGTGAGACGATGACTTGAGGTATGCTGATGTTGGTTCGGACAGAAAAAACAATGCCAAACGCAGCCCCAAGCAGAATAAAATTCCAGATGGTTAGTTTCATTAACAGCTTGGTTTATTTTAGAACCGAAAAAAGCACTTTAATTAATAACAATTGGTTTACGTTGATTAAAGCATTTCTTAAGGGATATTCCAGTAATGACAAGATAATTACAAATTCATAAACAAAACCATGAAATGACTTATTGTAGTGTTTATTTGATTACGAACATGCGTTATTACTGAGCCAAGCTTTCAGTTGAATGGTTTCAGCACCTAGTAGCAAATGTAGATGTTTATATCAGCACCGATTTGTTGATAGATAGATCGAAAACGCTTATTCACAAAAATAATGTTTATTGTAACAAAGTATCAGAATTCGTTCAAGCGAAATGCTAACATGAGAGAAATAGAGTGAAAAATTTTATTATAACGCTAGCCTTTTCTTTCGGGAGCTGAGGCTGTTTGTTTTTGTAATTTAAATAGATAAATTTAAGCTTTTCATCATTAAAAATTGTTTAACCGGCTTTATTTAAATTCTTGTCAGAAACAGGCGTTGAGTGCTATTCTGAACCGTAATTTGAATTTAAATTCCAAATGTTCTAATAAATGTATTAACGCTGCAATCATCTCATTGACTTTGTTAGAATTAGTTATTAAATAGACTTGTTTCATAAATTAAGTTCTAATAAGTTATTAGCAGCGATCTTTTCTTCTATAACTCAGTTTTTCATTCTCAGCAACACGTTGCCCTCTTCTTCACAATGGCTATTTTGCTAATTGCGTTCTGGCTGTCACAAAAGATGCTCGAATCTTCTAAGAGCTCGTACGAGCTCACCAAAATATTATTTTATCACCTTTTCGCGTTGGATCGTTCTCAGTCAGCTAAATGGGTTTGTTGACTGAGATATACTCGGTTTCAAGGAGGTGCACAAGGGCGATTGGTGCAGGTGTTTGGTTCTCTGATGTAATAATAATAGCTAATATGATAGAATAAACAAAGAATTTAAACATGACACCGCCTATTTGAGTAATAGCACTGAAAAGCATTCCAGTACTGGTTAAATTAGCGTTAAGATCTTCGTTTGCGACACAATTTTGGTCTAAGTTAAAGGAAGAGAGTGTGCTATCATCCGGTTGTATAATAAAATGTACCCATATGTTACAAATAATTGAGATTAAAAAATAGACTAATGAAAGAAAGAACGTTGCTCATTCATTAGGTTTCCGCTCGAAATTCATCCGTACAAAGTAATATTAGATCGACACAACAATATTTTTCACGTTGTCCATAATTGATAAACTTCCTCAACAATTAGTTACGCTGTATCAGAGATAATCTCTGAGACAAATACGACTTTGCAGATTTTTCACAATCCATGTTAAAAAAAAAAAATCAAGCAAAAAACACAAAAATGAAATCTCAACCTAATAAAGGTAATTTAGGTGTTATTAGGAAAAATGCTTTTGTTAAGAAGTCATTTTTCTTGTTTCATAAAAAAATGCTCGTTTTCTCCTTATAATAAAAGACTTGACTCAAGTTCGCTTGCGCATTGATAAACTCATTTAAATAATCTTTCCTGGGAGGGCACTTTATGCTTGCTCTAAGAGCGTATTCCCTTGGCTATCCATAATATTTTCAATATTAAAATCCTTTTTCTGAGTGTCCACTCTCACTTCGAAGACAATATGATCTCCATTCCCTCCCTGTACAAACTTTGGAGATATACTTTGAAGCAATCTCGGCATAGAGTTTTGATGTCCGTCTACTCTTAGAGTTTTTGTTTCGTGAGGAGTTTGCGGGCGACTCCTCGCTTTATAGTCCACCAACCTACCCGCTCTGTCCGAGAGACCTTCTTTTCTTTCCTCTAAGGCTTGAATCTCGTCATTGTCAGCTGACTTATGCTGATTTAATAAGTCCTGCACACGGTCGATCTCCTCTTCATCATTATCGACTCTACTTCTTTCATCCTGACTCGAACCGTGTAATTCCTCCCCTTTTCTTTCTTCTACCTGATGATTCCGTTGCTGTCGTCGAATTGGAGCGAATTGATTTGAGGCTCTTCCAGTTAAATTATGGAGAAGCTCGTCCTGCGTCCTATCGAGCCTTGATTCATTTACACTGAAATCAGAAATTCTTTCAGCCTCGTTTGTTCTTATCTGAGGCTGAGAAGAATTCCTGTCTGTCAACCCATTGATTCCAACTCTAGACGAAGACTGCTCTTCTGTCATGCTGCTAGCTTGTTGATTCAGTCTAATTATAGGCTGGGTATGCCTATCGGAGTTATCAGACATAGGTACAACGCTGTTTGATCTTGAAGCCGGTCTTCTATCGCCTCTCCTATTGCTCGATCCCCTCGATAACGACTGCTGTCGAGACAACGGCCTCTCAGCCTCTGCTTCTCGAGCATCAAGCTCGTCCTGCTCTCTCTGCCATTCAGGAGTCCAGTCGAGGATGCTCCAATTCGCTAGCTCATGAATGAAAAACGCTTCTCGACAAGACACAAAAGCCAAGACTGAAAGCATTATCACGATAAAACCACAGATGGTTACAACAACAACCTTAAAAGATAAACTGTTCTGCTGAATTGGATTATCACTGGTGCTGTTAGAGTTATTCCAATTCACCACGATAAGCACAATAACTGCTGTAAGACCTGATATTATGATCGATAGGCATATACACGATAGTAAGCTCCCAACACCGTCTTTACAGGCCTGTTTCGGATAAAAACGCAATTTTTCATCAAAAGTCATGTGGAATTTCGCTTTACAAAGCTCACAAGATGCCCCTTCAGCATCCATGCCTTTCGAGACCAACCACGTTTTCAAACACTCATCATGAATAAGTCCCATTGTTCCACTGCACTGACACGCGTTAACGAATTTTCCTATCGTCGGACCCTCTTCTTCCTCAAGACACACCCGACAACTTCTTTCACGCCTCTCGTTGTCCCCATCAAGCTTATTTTCCTCTCGTTTATCCGTCTCAGTCACAGTTTCTTTTAAAACTCGAGTCGTTGCGTTCTCAGTTGCTATCGGCTCCGGGTTTTCGGCTATCACCTGAGCGCTGAGTTCATTTTTTTGGTCTGTCGGAGGTTGTCTTGGATTCACTCTTTCAGCAACTGAGAGAGATTCATTTTGCAGCTGGCTTAAAATATATTCGGGTGCCTCTTGGCTCGTTCGTCTAGATATGTGGACAATACCTGAGTTTTCAAGGCGAGTTAATTCGACTGGGTTAGAGTTAAACGTGACATTCAACTCGGGGTTGCGTAATGTGCCTTCATTCATGCGAGATCTCGGTCTTAGTATAGGAACTTGAGTTAATTCTCTGAGAGCTGAGGTTTTTGGATTTTTAGATTTAGTTGACACTGGGACTGGATCATCCAATTTTTCAATCGTCATCGAGTCGTTTGAGCCGAGTTGAGCCTTCGACTCAGTTTTTTCGATTTTCTTGTCATTTGTTATGCTCAACACGCTCGAGCTATCTCGAGAAAGCATGCTGAGGCTCTCTGTCGTTTGGCCTACGTGGTAGAACGGGTTTCGTGTTAATTTCTTGCTCTGGTTCTCAGAAGGGACTATTAACGAATTAATTTGAAATCCAGAAGACATGACTTTATTATTCTGGGGAGGCAGATCTGAAAGGCCTCTTAAGATACCCGAGTCAACATCTAGATCATCTGTAATTGGATTTTCTACGTTGTGGTGACTGGTAATATTCATTGTCTCGATGTCTTATAATTGGAGTCCTGACATTACTCAATTAAAACTTAAGAGATTATTTTAAAGTGATTTAAGGCAACAAGTTAAGTTGCTCATGATTTGATCTTCAAATAGAACTAAGATAAGATATGGAACATTCGAGATTTATATTTGCTTTCTGGTTCATTTTCAAAGATTTTTGCTTTGTTTAATCTGATAATATGAATTGTTCTCATAAATGTAAGCTCATATTTGTTAATATTGCATATATATTAATCGTCTAAGAAAGTTGCGAAAAAGATTCTTCTGTCTGTGTCTGTCAACCAAAAAATACTGTACTTCCCTTGGTGCCTTTTCTATTTGAGGGAGTCGCTCCATGAACTACTTCTTCTTCTAAATAAATCGCAATGGTATTATTCTCTCTTTGCTAACAAAAATAAAATACCTTCATAATGGGTGAAATCTCTGGCAAGTTCTACATCCTTAGCAACTCTTCTCAAAATATGATCGCTTGATGTAGGCTCAGCTTTAATTGCTCTGATCTTAGTATATTGTTCAGCCTGTCAAATACGTTCAGGTTAAAACACACATATAAAGGCTAGTATTAAACCATGATGTTTTTCGTTTCGAGCTCGAATAAGTCAATGCCGTGGATAATCGCAACTTCATTCTTTTGTTTTAGTACAGTTTCTATTAAAAATAAACGTCGTTAATTTGCAAAGCGCGATGGTGTTACCAGTCGGATATTTCTCAAAGATTATTCCATATCCATCGATATCGAGTTCATTTGTTGATTGCTCAATTCGCTGATTGGCAACTCTGTAATTAAAGACTATTCTGCAAGGAAGCCATTCAGTCGAGCCATCAGCAAATCGATAAAGCGCAAGCTGATCGAAGGCTTTTGGGAGGGGCTTTGGTTGAATCGGGTAGTTCTTCAAATTGATTTGAACGTCGATCTGGGAGATTTCCTATGGAAAAAAACAATTCTTAAAATTAAACTCGAGAGTAAGATTGCTTACGCCATTATCAAACGCTCCTTCGATCTCATAAAGCGATCGATAGACAGATTGATCAAGGTCTTTGATCTCTTGAGGCTGGCATTGATTCGCTGAGACCGCTACATCAAAATCTAAGTCCAGCAGTCCTTCGCTCAGAAGCTTAGGATGAACATTTTTCGAATCGTTTTTCAATGTGAACCTCTTGTAAAGCTCCTTAACAATATACTTTTTGACTTGGGACACAAGCTTTCTGATCGAGTAGTAAATTGACAATTTTTCTTGTGGTATTGCGAGCTTGATGACCTCATAATCCTTATGAATAGATCTATCTTCTTCTCCAAGCAATTTGAAACTGCCTTTGCGAAGACTGCCAGTCAAAGGAGATCGCAGCTGGGGTTTTGAAGCGAGAATTTGACTTTGAGAGAGACTGTCATGAGATTGCTCGTTGGCTACGATGACTTGCATCCAATCTTTGAGTAATTTCTTGAAATTATTGGCCTAATTTTTTGTTCAATTTCGCTATTTAGAAGAGGACGAGCAAACAAAGTTACCTTCCCTGCTTTAGCGCTTATCATCGAAGTGGCCGAGCGGTTCAACGCCTCATGTCCACTTGATTCAGTCAAAGCGCGGATGGAACAGCAGACCTCGTAGTCTATCAATACCTATATTAAAATATTATCTTCATCCATGTTATTCCAGTCAGTCTAAATACCGTGAAGAAAATATGTGTATGGTCGCTGATTGGCTGCGGAACTTGAATGTTTTCGAACGCGCACAGATAATCAATCATTGGCAGGAACTCGAATACCCTCAGGAACTCTCCTTCATTGATAAAGCAATCAGACGGGTTCAACGGAATCACATAGCGGTAGTTGAACAGCATGCGTGAGCCTATCTTCAAGCTGTTTGGTGCCAAATCGTTCGGGTCAGGAACTATCTGCCAATCTTTATCAAAGTCGAGCTTGAACCTATGTCGCAGCCCGCTTTGAGTGAAGTTGATTTCAAGCTTATTCTTATCGTATAGCGCGATTTGGTTGGGGTTTTCGGATTTTCTCACCATTTCGACATAAACTCCCTTCAAATATTGCAACACCTCTTGATCAGCCAGATACAAGTCTTTTGTTGAATGGTACTGATGCATGTAGTTTATCAACCGATTGAACACGGAAGAAGGAAGATTCACGCTCCTCTCTGAGTCGGGGTTGATAACTGCGTGAAGGATAACTGAATGAGACCCGACGACAATGTCCTCGATCATGTTGTCGATTTCATTGCTCGGGATGTATACCATAAAAGCATCGTACATAAACTTTGCGATTCCCTTGGCAGTGCTAACAGACACCTCATCTAATAAATGTAATTTAGCGATTCGATGGGTTTCCCAGCTGTTACCTGATCGACGGGATTTAAAGATGTCGTTGCAGCAAGCATGCAATTGGAAGATGAGTTTCATTTTTTGTTCGAAGGAGAATTTGCAGAAGAGGATCACCAACATCATGAAATCGTTAAAGTAGAAGGTCTGATCGACGCTCGCCCGCTGAACTGCGTAGAAGATCTTCGCGAGATCAACAACTCCAGTCCAAAACGGAGCGATTTTCTTCATGATTTCCAAAAACTCCTCAAATCCCATTGCCAAATCTATTTTCGTAGTGGATAACTAAATAGCTAGGTGTTCTCTAGTTACGTTGTTTCCAGGAGTGTTTAGTATCGAGATACAACAACTCTAGCTCTGGTTCCGCTTCAAAAAGCATGTCGTCGTCTCCAGCAATCTTTTTGACGACGTTCTCAAAGCTCATTTTTGAGAAAATCAAATGGTCTTCCTATAGAAAGAGAGAAAAAGAAAAGCCAAGTCTTAGATCCAACTCGGTTAGGGAGAAAAAATTACGTTTTCAAGTTCAGGCAATATGTATCGTTTGAATTCAGTCGTTGGAATCTCCGTTCCAGTCGCAGAACCCAGAAGTAGTAAGGAAATTTCTGCTTCTGCTGTTGTGAAATTCTCGTTGTAATTATCGACCTTATCCTCAGTGAATTTGAGAATAGTTTTGGTCAGGACATTGCATTCAACAGCCTTTAAATCTATCTCAAGCCACATTATTCTTTTCGCGCTTCCACTAGCTTTGTTCTCAAACAATTCAACAAGAATCTTTCTCTGAAGTTGTTCAGGGTTCTCAACTTCAAATTCCATGAAAAAGCTTATATTTAGCGTGGTAAGACGCTTTTTCTCCTGTTGCTGCTTATCGTAACTTACTCTCAGCGTCAACTTCTCGATATCAGGCCAATACAGAATCATCCTGTGAATAATGAGCTCGATATGCGTGAACCTCGGTCTGCTCAGCCCTCGCTCGTCTAAAAACTCCTCTGCGAAGAGCTTCGCTCTAGGAATTCTCTTCCCTTTTTTAACCTTGCTTTCGATCGCTTTAAGTGGGTCATCTCTCTTAGCCACTGGAACACAGTAGGATTGCGCGAAGGTCTTCAACATATGGGATACGGTATGATAAGTTAGCGTCGTGTTCTCGCATTTTTCGGGGAAATTGTAAGGGACGTTCACGAGTCCGAAGATGACTCTATTCTGCTCATAAATGACGAGATGCTGCTTACTTAATCTCGCTTCGATGTCGAGGATTTGGTCGTCGAAGATGCAGAGAGTTTTCGTTTTTGAGAAGAACGTTGCCTTTATGAAATTAAATTGGTCTAACATCGTCTCGTTTCCAGGAAGCTTCTTCTCGAGGTATTCTGAAATGTTGCTTTGAATGGCATTGATGAACTCATCGAAGTTTAATTCAAATTTTGCTATTTAAAGGGTAAAAAAAGCATGAGACCATTGCTTTCATAATGGAAATTACTGTAGAATTCGAGGATAAATTTCACTTCTCGATATGTCTTTGCAGCGATAATCAGCTTCTTGCAGTTTCTCAGCGCGGTGAAAACTGTTAAAACAATCGTTCGGTGGCTTCTAACCTAATAATTGAAAGAATCCGGTGTCAGCTAAGGATTATATGACTCAAAATTACCTGATTTGAAGCTGAGCCTTCAAAGAAAATGAGATCCCAAATTCTATAGGTCATTGCTGGGCAAAACATCGTACTGAACAGGTTAATCATATGATCAGCAAAGAACTCTTCCAGCGGGATCGCAAGCTCCTCGAATTTGCTAAACACTTCAGGCTCGAGCTCTTTGATCAGCAACTTCAGAAGCAGCAGGTCTGATTTTATTCCCTTCATTTCGTTGCATCTTAGCGCAGAAGTCGTAATTTTGTTATTTTTTCTGCCGATATGGTGCTGAGGGTCTCCGGTAAGCACGTCCACAGTCAGCGCGTTCTCATTCGCTTCGAAGTAGCTCGAGAGGATATACGTCGTCATCGAAACGAGAAGCCAAAACACTGATTCCTCTTCGATTTCGGAGTCCACTTGGAGGTAACTGCAGCTGAGTCCGATGATCAAACTCTGACAAAGAGTCAGCAGCGCGCGGGAGTAGCTCACGTAATATCTGACCTCTTCGACGGAGACATTCGCAAAAAGGTTTGCCCAGCAAATAAACGACCTGCAAATGTTTCGGAGATGGGACTCATAGTCAAGTTTATCTTTCCCTTGTTTGATGCGCAGAGTATTGATGTCCTCTTCCAGCTCCTGGAAAAGGTAATAGAAATCCTTCTTTGATAGATTTTTTATTTCTTCATAAACAGCACGGTTTTTAGAGCCTACGTCATCATATTGTGGATGATGGTCCTGTTCTCTGTGTCCCAATGAGGACAGATACATGTCTGTCAGTTCTACAAAGTAGCAAACTCGTCCTAACTCTGACCAAACGACTTTTCGCAGTTGCGGTGGGATTCCTTTGTGACATAACTCGCTCAGCTTGTCATAGTAAGGAAGCCACTCTTGAACGTGTGGCCATCTGTCTCTCTTGAATAAATAGGAAACGATCATTGGTTCCCTATTTACATCTTGTTTCACCGTGGATTTCTTTTTTTTCTTTGGAACCCAATGCAATTTTTCTAATACCGGCAAAGAGGTTACTTCTTTATCAGAGTCTTCTCCCGCATTTCGTTCATTTTCGTTTTCTTCGTCTTCATCTTCCCCCTGCACCTCTTGGCGATGTCTTGAAGGGTGGCTCAATTGAACTAATTCATTCAGATGTACGTCGTCGATAAAGATGTCTTCTTTCCCACGAGGCTTCGTGAAGCCCCATTCAATGAGCTCTTCTTGCAAACTTGCCCAAATCAGATGGTTCTGCTCGAGTTGAGCCAAATGACGCGCATTTTTAGAGTGATAGTGGCGAATCAGACGATATTTTACCCTCTGGACCCATTTCCCCAGGTCGCCTGACCGATGAACTGCTTTTAGTGTCTCATCAAGGACTTTCCACGACTCTGGGAGCAGACTGAGGAATTTCGAATGCCGAGGGGTAATCGCAGGGAAGCTGAAAGAGTAATTGAAGTAGATATCTGTAATGTAGTCGCTGCTCTCGTATTTCACGCTTTTTTCCTTTCGAGTGTGGATAAAATCTTGATGATATGACTCCACCTTCATCTGAAGCAAGTACTGAACGCTATCGGAGGAAGTTCCAAGACTCAAGCACATGTCATGGCCTCTTTTGCTGGAAAAGTAGAGATTTTCGAATTTATAGTATTGGACGGCTTTCAGCTCTTTTGACTCGTTGTAAACTGCGAATTTGAATCGGAGGTTCGCGATCTGGTCCTTGGATATCGAGTTGAAGATAAGAGTGTAAAACTGCTCTGATTTCGAGAAGGTTCTGGTCCCTCGAATCGAGGTTTGCTCTAAGCCTCCAGAAATCTTCCATTTGAGCGCTGATGCGCCCGCTTTGCTTTTGATAAGGAGGTCTGGTTGGAAATTCGTCTTGTCTTCAAAAACACGCTGGCTATTGATTGCGATAGGCTCGCTTTCCATGAATGCGTTATTTACCTTTTCATTCTACGTGAATAGAGAAGAATAAGCTGAAAAATAACGGATTTGGGCAATTTACAATGACGGTGATGACGAAGACCGGCTTCATTATATCAACTGGGAGTTCAATACTTCTGAAGGTGAAAACCACGAGTTCATTTTGCGGAGAATGCTTTTGCTCAGCGATTCTATGCCATAAATGCAGGAAAGACCCGACTAAAGTTCTGTTGTAGTTTCGAATGACGGTAGCTTGATCTAGCGCTTCAATGAGTCGTCTTTTGCGAATTTGGTCTTCGGACGCTTTCTGAGACTTGTTGTAGATAAGCGACGCTTCTTTATAGAGCCCGCCGATGACCTGATGGACGAGCAATCGATCGTAATTCGCGAGGGCTCGAGATCCTGAAACTCGTTGAACCTAAATAAGGTGTTATTATCTTGTGTGTGAAGTGAATAAGCGTACTTTCTCGTCTGCAATTCTCTTCAGAATCGACTTGGCACGGTAACCCACTAAGCTCCTGAACTAATAGAGAAGGCTAAAGTGAGGTAAAATAGTATGCATTTACTCTCTTAATTAGCTGCATTCGATGGGAAAGTGAGATATTTTTCATTATTTCTGGAAGGTCTTTCACTTTGCTCTCGATCACCAAACATTGAAGATAATTCCTCACTTTCATATACTAGACCAAAAGTGAGTTCAACGCAGAAAATATTGACAGAAAGAACCTCTTCTTCTGTATGAAAATAGAACGCTGAGTCAAATTCATCCTTTGGCTTCTCTTTCCTCGGTGCTTCTTCAGCAGTTGGCAAACGGGTATAAAGAATTCTGTAGTTGCACTCGCCGATTTTCGAACGAGGAGATATCCAAGGCAGTCCTCTCTTGCTTTCATTGTATTCTGCCTATTACACTAGATTAACGCCAGCAAAAACTACCAAGAAAACCCTTGTTTGAGGCAGGAAGTTCTGAGGAACTGAATATTTCTTATTGTGCTTCAATTGCGAAAACGACAAGACGTCTTCATTTGACAGATGTGCTTCTCTGGTTTTCAACCCGCCCATTTTTTTTCCTGTGTTGATGATTGAAATACCCAATTTGGACGAGAAAGGCTACCTTTCTTTTGAATCCAAAGCTTGATGTCCGCAAGCTGTCCAAGATTAAGGATTTTTTGTGGTCTTTCTTTATCTGCCTGCTCTGCGATGGATCTCAAGAGGTCAGCGTTTTTAGCTCCCGTAAAATATTTGCTTACTAGCCTCTTAAATGTTTCTGACTGGAGAGAAGTTCATGAGTTTGAATGTATTTGAAAATATTACTGTATGAGAACTTGCAGCGGTCTGCTGGTTGCTCTCAGTTGCTGGTTTTCTCTTCGTAATCATAGAATAGGTCATCGAAGGCAACGATTGTCTGACAGCGGATAAGATATCAGCGATGTTGATGTCAGGTTGTTGAATTTGTTCATTTTGAGGCTGCTGACTAAGCCCATTTTCAGGCTGTTGGGCTTGATTGGTTTGTTGTTGCTGAGGTTGGGTATTCGGGTCAGACTGGATTTGCTGCTGCTCTGGTTGCTGCTGGGGATTTGATTTCTCCTGCAGGTCTACCTGGTTTCGAATGAATTGATCCATTGTATCTCAGAGGCAACTCCAATATATTCCGTTTAGTATCTGAATTAACGATTGTATCAATAAATAACTTATTTGTAAATAACGCTGTTAAAGATATGTACGTTCAAAGGTTCAGAAAAAAATGGTGGACAAATATGTATTATATCAATAGAAGACTATTTAGAAACAACTCTTGAATTCATGAATATAGAATCTAGTGTAAAAAAGTAAGCATCTTTTTTGAAAAGATTTCTGAAATCCAGACAATTGTTCCAGGCAATGCCCGAGTTTCTGTATTCTTCTCCAACATCAAACGGATGTAAGGGCTTTTCATTCAAAAGCCTCTCTTATTTGTTTTTTTGTTTCAATTTTCAAAATAATTGAAATTTTCATCTCTACTTCACAAATCCATGTAAGCAGGACAAGTCAAGTGATAATGTACTGTCTCTTTGAAATGAAACTAAGGTTCCTCTCAGAAAATGCTTGTTTTGCGTTATTCATTATCGAAATTTAATCCTTTAGCTTGACATTTTGTCTCTATTTGCTTTAGAAAAACTTCGGTACCGATTAATTTGAGACCTTTACAAATTAACGCTTTTTTGAATTTTTCTCTCTCGAGTCATGGGGTTCAAAGTTATCAATTGGGAAATATTAGCATATATAATATATAGTTGAATTCTTGAAAATCAGCTTGGATAATAAAAATATGAATTTTGGTTTTATTAACATAACACGAATTAAATCATTTCGTTCTCCGCACAGAACTTATACGCATCAGGGACTTTCGCCAGAGCTTTTTGAGCAAATTCTTGAGGCTTCATCTCATTATTGAAGAGAATGAACGAAAAGTTATTAAACTTCCTCTTCGGGATCTTCTCTTGCAATTTTTTGATTCCAAACCACGGGTCAGTGGGATATTTCTTATAATCTCCATCACCAACACCCACCATTATAATCATGATCGGGAAATACGACGCCTTAACAATCGTCTTAATCGTTTCATTCATATCAGTCACGCCTCCGTCTCCAATAATAATCAGCAGCTGGAACTGTCTCTTCACCCTCGCGATCTTAATGGCTGCTTCAATCAGCGGCTTGAAAGACGTTGGACCGCTGAACCCGATTTTCGTGATTTGCTTTCGGTACTCTGCCAGCGCGTGGGAGACTCCATGGCATTCGTGGCCACCTTTCCTATTCATGTAGAGAGGTCTGACAGTCTTATCTCGTGTTTTATCATCACCAAACACGTAGACAGGGAATTTGCCTGTCTGGCCTTCCTGACTCAGCACATCTACAACGCCACCCATAATACTCATGACTCTCTCATAGAAATTGAGCTTCCTTGGCGAAATATAATGAAGGTGATGGTTGCCAAAGGATTTTTTCCCTGTGAAAATATTCGAGGTGGTGCAATCGATACCAACTATCAGCCCGCAGTCCCCAACGCCTTTCTTCCTGAGCATTTCACCTTCGTTTTTAACGAGCTGCTCGATTTCATAAATTCTCTCATCAACAACCCTCTCAATCTCTTCAGTTTGCTGCGAAATATCTCCTGCTTCCATCACCATATCAGGTTTGATATCATCTGAATGGAATTCGTCTTTTCCCTTTTGACTTGCAAATTCTGGAGATTTTTGGTCGTTTTGGTCGTCGAGGTCACGATCGCTTCGCAGTCCCATCATCCCGTCGTGCATAGAAGTGTTAGATACATCGTCATCAGGAGATTCAGAAGCTAAACCGCGTCGGGACGAGTCGCCATTTCGACTAGTCCAATTGTCTTCGCTCTTATTTTCTTCATTGAAGCCAGCATCCATGATGCTGGGCATCGAAGGTCTCATGAAATATTTTAGCTCATCCAGCTGGCCTTTCAGTTTTTCGATCTGGTTCTCGAGGAGTTTCATCCGATCAGGACCATCTCCAATCTGGGAAATATCGCTGAGTGATCGCGGAATCTCATTGAGAGAGACTTGGTCATTAAGAGCCTTGAATTTAAGTGCGTATTCGCTTTCTAACCTATCGAGTCTTTCTAACAGAGCTTTTTCATTGTTTTGGAGCTGAATAATCTGGCGTTCTTGCATATTCAACCGCTCTTCAAGTTTCTTCGCATAATATTGGCAAGGGAAGTGTGATTCAGAATCTGCTGCTTGATTCCAGTAGTTTTGGATGTTTTTTTTGCAGCCTTCAATTTCTTCTAATGTTGGGCATTCAGCATTCGAGCTCTCCTTCCCTGCTTCACAGTGTTTAATGTCACCGTTTTCTCCTTCCGCTTCAAGCGATTCAGCATTTTTTTCTTCTTCCTTGACTCGCGATTTCTCTTCTTCGGTGTTGATGGAATCTTTCTGTTGCTGAATCCTTT